>R22__coassemble_214_pt1 | contig 44617 bp, 22 predicted proteins | sample R22__metabat2_low_PE_006 | metagenome-assembled genome bin R22
CGGAAATCCTATCCTCCACCAAAAAAAACGTCCACTGCAGGAAGGGAGACGGGAATTTTCAGTATCTTTGCGGACAGAAACCCCAAAAGACACTATTCCCATGAAGCAAGACAGCAGAAGAAACATGATTTGTGCGATTGTGACGGTTGCCCTGTTTGCAGTCGTCGGCACTGCGTACGCCTCTCCCCGTCAGCCGAAGTCCCGGGTGCGCGAGAAGACGACATTCCAGACGGCTGAATCGTGGAAGCCCACCACGGACGTCCGTGCGGACGTGGTGATGGTGTACGGTGCGGGCGACGGCGGCGAGGCGTTCCGCCAGCGTGTGGCCTCGTGGCGCGACCGCGGCTACACCGCCCACTACATGACCGGCATCGCGTGGGGACAGTACAGCGACTACTTCACGGGAGCCTGGGACGGGAGCGAACATCTCGACGAGGGACAGAAGAACATGCGGGGCGACACGGTATGGCATTCCCCCATGGTGCCCTACATCGTTCCCACGGAGCGTTACATGCAATACTTCAAGGAGCGGCGCATACGTCCGGCCATCGACGCGGGCATCGACGCCATCTTCCTCGAGGAACCGGAATTCTGGGCGCGCAGCGGCTACAGCGACGCCTTCAAGCGTGAGTGGGAGGCCTACTACGGCTTCCCCTGGCGTGCGCAGCACGAAAGTGCGGAAAACACCTACCTCTCGAACAAACTGAAATACCACCTCTACTACCGTGCCCTGGAGGACGCCTTCACCTATGCCAAGGCCTACGGCCGTGAGCAGGGGCTGGACGTGCGCTGCTACGTCCCCACCCACTCGCTGGTGAACTACTGCCGCTGGGGCATCGTGTCGCCCGAGGCCTCGCTGGCCTCGATGCAGTGCTGCGACGGCTACATCGCCCAGGTATGGACGGGCACGGCCCGCTCGGCGAACTACTACGACGGCGTACACCGCGAACGAGTGTTCGAGACCGCCTACCTCGAATACGGCTGCATGGAATCGATGACACGTCCCACGGGGAGAAAGATGTTCTTCCTCACCGATCCCATCGAAGACCAGCCCCGCGACTGGGAAGACTACCGACAGAACTATCAGGCCACCTATACCGCCCAACTGCTGTGGCCGCAGATCGCCGACTACGAGATTATGCCCTGGCCCGACCGCATCTATGAAGGATGGTATCAGGAGAGCGCCCATTCGGACAAGAAGATACACATCCCCCCCTTCTACAGCACGCAGATGCAGGTGATGGTGAACGCCCTCGGCACGATGCCGGTGAGCCGCCAGCACCTCGACGGCAGCCGGGGACTATCGGTGCTGATGGCGAACTCGCTGATGTTCCAGGCGACGGCCATCGAGGACTACAGCGACCCCGACCTGTCGGACTTCTTCGGCCTCGCGCTGCCCCTGCTGAAGCGCGGCGTGCCGGTGAGCATCACTCATCTGGAGAACGTGGGCTATGCCGACACGTGGAAGGGTGTGAAGGTGCTGCTGATGTCGTACAGCAATATGAAACCCATGGACGCGTCGGCGCACTCCCACCTGGCGGCATGGGTACACGACGGCGGCACGCTGGTGTACAGCGGCCGTGACGACGATGTCTTCCAGCGCGTGCAGGAGTGGTGGAACACCGGCGGCATGACGTATGCCGCCCCATCGTGCCATCTGTTTGAGCAGATGGGCCTGCCGCAGCAGCCCGCCGAGGGCATGTACCGCTACGGCAAGGGCTACGTGTACGTGCTGCGCCACGACCCGAAGGAATATGCGATGAACAAGGGCGGCGACGGCGTGCTGATGGCGACGCTGGAGAAGGCCTACGGAGCGCTGGAGGTGAAGAACCACTTCACGCTGCGCCGCGGCCCCTACGTGCTGACCGCCGTGATGGACGAGAGCCCCGCCGGCTACGAGCCCCTGCTGACGGAGGGCACCTTCGTAGACCTCTTCGACCCCGAGTTGCCGGTGGTGAAGAACAAGACGACGAAGCCGGGCTGCCAGTCGTTCCTCTACGACCTGGGCACGCTGCGCGGCCACCGTCCGCAGGTGCTCGCCGCAGCCTCCCGCCAATACGACGAGAAGGTTACAAGGAGGGGATACTCGTTCGTGTCGAAAAGCCCCGCAGGAACGAAGAACGTGATGTGCATTGCGCTGCCCCGCAACGCCCGCAACCCCCGCTGCACGGTGACGGACGCCCAGGGACAGACGCTGGCCGGAGGCTGCACGACGAGCGTCGTGCGTGAACGCATCGGCGGCCGGACGTACAACCTGTTGCGGCTGACGTTTGACAATGATCCGGAGGGAATTAAGACGGAAATTGAATGGTGAGAGATTAAAAGAAAAGGTGAGAAAAATAGAGTTACCAATAGACTCCCCTGAGGGGAAGGCGGCGGAGGCGCAGAAAACCTTGGCCTTGATGAAGGGGGTGGAGGTAGTTGCAGGGGGTTCGTACAAAAAATCCAAAAATAGAAATGTGGGGATTTTTGTGCGTTTCACGGTGGCGCGCGGGGGTGTGGAGGTGTTTAATACTATAATCTTACTATAAAAAAGACTAAAAAAGGACGGGGTTCGGTTTTTTTTCGTATTTTTGCCGCTAATTCCAAAAGAATGGACAAAAAAGAGCAAAAGATATGAAAAGAACACTTGCACTTGCAGCACTGGTGATGGCAGCCCTGACGGGCTTCGCCCAGACCGACGACCCCATTGTGATGACCGTGAACGGCATCGACATCCCGCGGTCGGAATTTGAGTACTCGTACAACAAGAACAACACCGCCGACGCCCTGGACCGCAAGGCACTGGACGAATACGTGGAACTGTTCGTCAACTACCGTCTGAAGGTTGCCGCCGCCCTCGACGAGCACATGGACACGATGACATCGTTCCAGCAGGAGATGGCCGAGTACCGTTCGCAACAGGCCGAGCCGTACCTCATCGACTCGACGTTCATCGAGGAGGCCGCCCGCGACGTATACCGTCAGACCGCCGAGCGCATCGGTGACGATGGTCTGGTGCAGGTGTCGCACATCCTGATCCGTCTGCAGCAGAACGCGCTGCCCGAGGAGCAGGCAGCCGCCAAGGTACGCATCGACTCCATCAGCGCTGCGCTGAAGGCTGGTGCCGACTTCGCCGAGTTGGCCGGTCGCCTCTCGCAGGACCCCGGCACCGCCGCCCAGGGAGGCATGCTGCCATGGATACAGAAGGGACAGACCATCCCCGCCTTCGAGCAGGTGGCCTTCGCCCTGAAGCCCGGCGAGATCTCGGAGCCCGTGCTCTCGGCCGTGGGCTACCACATCATCAAGATGAACGACCGCAAGGCCTTCGAGCCGTATGAATATCACCGCGAATCCATCTACAAGTACCTGGAGCAGCGTGGTGTGAACGCCGCCGCCAAGGAGTCGATGGGCAAGAAACTCGCTGCCCAGATGGGTGGCAACGTCACTCCCGAGGAGGCACTCGCACAGGCCGAGAAGGAACTCGACGCCAAATACCCCGACTTCCGCTTCCTCATGAAGGAATACTACGACGGCTCGCTGCTGTACGAGATCAGCAACCGCGAGGTGTGGGACAAGGGCGCGAAGGACGAAGCCGGATTGCAGAAGTACTTCAAGGCCCACCGTAAGGAGTATGCCTACGACGCCCCCGTGTTCCGCGGCATCATTGCCAACTGCACCACCGACGAGGTGCTGAAGGAGGTGAAGAAGAGCGTGAAGGGCAAGCCTGAATCGGAATGGGTGAAGACCATCCGCGAGACCTTCAACAGCGACTCGACGCTGCAGGTGAAAATCATCCGCGGACCGTTCACGGCCGGCAAGAACAAGTACGCCGACTACGTGATCTTCAAGACCGGCGAACAGCCTGAGCCCATCGAGGGATTCCCCGCCATGGGAGCCATCGGCAAACTGCAGAAGAAGGGTCCCGACACCTACGAGGACGTGCGCGGACAGGTGACCACCGACTACCAGAACCTGCTGGAGAAGGAGTGGGTGAAGCAACTGCGCGAGAAGTATCCCTACACGGTCTATCCAGAGGCCATCAACACGGTGAACAACCACTAACCGACAGTCCGCAACCCCCATCGCGATGCACAGAACACTGCCTGCCGCCCTCACCGCCCTCGTGCTGCTGCTGATGACATGCGCCGAGCCCGTGAACCACAACGGAAAGACACCCGTTGCGGAGGTGGACGGTGCCTTCCTATACCGCGAGGACCTGCAGGCGATGATGCCGCTCGGCATCTCCCCCGCCGACAGCGCAGCGTATGCCGAACGGTGCATCCGCGACTGGCTGGAGGACCAACTGCTGTACCAGCAGGCGGAACACAACATCCGCTCGGACCGCAGCATCGAACAGATGGTGCAGGAGTACCGCCGCACACTCATCATGCAGGAATACCAGCAGCAACTCATCGAGCAGAAACTGAGCGACGAGGTCACGGAGGAACAGATGCGCGCGTTCTACGACAGCAACCCCGCCCTGTTCGTGCTGAAGGAGCCCGCCATACGGGGACTCTTCATCAAGGCCCCCCGCACAGCGGCCAACATCGACGACCTGAAGCGCTGGTACACACGCAGCGATGCCGCCACGCTGGAGAAGATAGAGAAATACTGCTTCCACAACGCGGTCATCTACGAATACTTCTACGACCATTGGGTGCCCCTCTCCGACCTCGACGGCAAGTTGAAGGCCGACCTCATCGACCTCGACAACCATCTGACGGACAACAAGAACTTCGAGGCCGAGGACGACGAGTACTGCTACCTGCTGCACGTGGAGGACTTCGTCCTCGACGGCAAGGTGAAGCCCTACGACCTGGCACGCGGTGAGATCGCCAACCTGCTCATCAACCGGCGTAAGGTGGACTACATGGAGCAGGTGCGCAACGACCTCTACGACCGTTCGGTACAGATGGGCCGCGTGAAACGATATGATAACGAAAACGAAGAAAACAACTGATATGAAAAGACATTTCCTGCTTCTCACCGCCGGACTGGCGATGCTGGTCCCGACACTGCTCCCCGCACAGAACAACGTCATCGACGAGGTCGTCTGGGTGGTGGGCGATGAAGCCATCCTGAAATCCGACGTCGAGGAGTTGCGCCTGTACATGCAGAGCAGCGGCGAGCGCATCGACGGTGACCCGTACAGCGTGCTGCCCGAGCAGATCGCCATCCAGAAACTCTATCTCCACCAGGCTGCCATTGACAGCATCGAGGTGACGGAGAACGAGGTCATCACCGCCGTGGAGGACGAGATACAGAAGCGCATCAAGGCCTTAGGCTCGAAGGAGAAGATGGAGGAGTACTTCCAGAAGACATCGACGCAGATCCGCGAACAACTACGCGAACAGGTACGCGACCAGATGACCGTGCAGCGTATGCAGCAGAAGATCGTGGGCGACATCAAACTCACCCCCGCGGAGGTACGCAAGCGCTTCGAGAAGATGACCGACGAGGAGATTCCCTACATCCCCACCGAGGTGGAGGTGCAGATCATCACCCAGCAGCCCGAGGTGCCCATGGAGGAGATCGAGGCGGTGAAGGAGAAACTGCGCGACATCTCGGAACGCGTGCAGAGCGGCGAGACATCGTTTGCCATCCAGGCCATCATGTGGTCGCAGGACGGCAGCGCCAAGAACGGCGGTGAACTGGACTTCATGGGCCGCGGTGAACTGGTGCCGGAGTTCGCTGCCGTCGCCTTCAACCTCACCGACCCCACGAAGGTGTCGAAGATCGTCGAGACGGAATTCGGCTACCACATCATCCAACTCATCGAGAAACGCGGCGACCGCGTGAAGGTGCGCCACATCCTCATGAAGCCCCAGGTGCCGCAGGAGAACATCGACGCCATGCTGCTGCGCCTCGACTCCATCGCCGACGACATCCGCAACGGGAAGTTCACCTTCGACGAGGCCACGGTGCTGTCGGCCGACAAGAACACCCGCGCCAACTTCGGCCTGATGTACGTCGATGACATGTATGCCCAGAACCACGGTTCGTCGCGCTTCCAGCTGCAGCAACTGCCGCAGGAAGTCGCCAAAGTGGTGTACGACATGAACGTGGGCGAGATATCGAAGCCCTTCGTGATGCTCGACACCAAGAGCGGCAAGGAGGTGTGCGCCATTGCCAAACTGAAGACGAAAGTCAACGGCCACAAGGCCAACGTGCAGGAGGACTTCGAGGCACTGAAGGAGGTGATGATGAGCCAGATACAGGACGAGAAGATCGAGAAGTGGATCGTCGACAAGCAGAAGACCACCTACATCCGCATCAACGACGACTGGAAACGCGAAGGATACAAGTATCCGGGCTGGATCAAGGACAACTAACACCCCCTCCTCCGACTGTATTCCCCTCACATGACATTGAAAACCTTCCCCACCCTGCGCAGCACGTTGCTGGCGGCATTGCTCTCAGCGATACCGCTCGTGGTTCCTGCGCAGCAGCCTGAAGGCACCAAGGGGAAGACCGACTACGTCTATCTGCTGCATGCCGACGAGACGCGCTTCGACAAGGCCATCAACGCCGATGCACAGATACTCGTCGGCAACGTGGCCTTCCGCCACGACAGCCTCTACATGTACTGCGACAGCGCACTGTTCTACCAGGAGACCAACTCGCTCGACGCCTACGGAAACATCCACATGAACCAGGGCGACACGCTGTTCCTCGACGGCGAGCAACTGTTCTACGACGGCAACGCCATGCTGGCAAAGATACGTTACAACGTCTGCATGCAGGACCCCGCCATGACGCTCACCACCGACAGCCTGAACTACGACCGCACGATGCACCTGGGCTACTACTTCGACTGGGGCACGCTGAAGGACAGCCTCAACACGCTCACCTCGGAGTGGGGCGAGTACGACACGGAAAGCAAGGATGCCGTGTTCAACTTCAACGTCACGCTCACGAACAAGAACTTCGTGCTCACCTCCGACACCCTCGGTTACAACACCGGAACGCGCATTGCTACCATCAACGGCCCGTCGGACATCGACAGCGACGAGAACCACATCTACTCGACGCTGGGCTACTACTACACGGCACAGGAGCAGTGCCGGCTGTTCAATCGCTCGGTGCTCACCAACGACGACAACCGCCTCACCGGCGACAGCCTCTACTACGACCGCAACCTCCACTACGGCGAGGGGTTCCACAACGTCATCCTGGATGACTTCAAGAACAACTGCCGCCTGAACGGCGACTACATCTACTACAACGAACTCAACGACTCGGCCTATGCCACCGGCAGGGCCCTGGCGACGGACTATTCGCGGGGCGACAGCCTCTTCATCCACGGCGACACGCTGCGGATGACCACCCACACGAAACTCAGGGTTCCCGAGAAGAAAGAGGTGGGCAAGAAAGGTCCCCGGAAGACCAGCCGTATCACGAGCGCAGAGCCGTCGATGCCGTCGGATTCCACCGCGGTCCCTGCGGCGCTCACCGACTCGCTGGCCGCCGCAGCCCTGACGCTGCCGACCGACAGCACGGCCATAGGCGACGTCCTGGATGATGCCTTCGCCGCCACCGAAGAAGGGGCTGCTGACGAGGGAGCCGCTGACAAGGATACTGCAGATGAAGGCACCCTCACCCTTCCCACCATTGACACGGATTCCGTGCAGGAAACATTCCCCGACACACTCAGCGGATATGCGTTCCCCCTGCCCATGGATTCGATGGCGCTGGCACTCGGGCAGAGGGCCGACTCCCTTCTCCTTGACGCGGACATCCCCGACCTGAGCAATGCCGTCAGAGTGCCGGGACCGATGGACGGCTACCCCTCCATGTTCCCCGACAGCACGGCCGCCGCCACCACGCCCGACGTGGAGAGCGTCCTGGACTCTATTATCACCTACCGCCTCATCGAGGCGTTCCGCAAAGTGCGCATCTACCGCAGCGACATGCAGGCCGTGTGCGACTCGCTCATCTTCAATTCGCTCGACTCCTGTCTGACGATGTATTACGACCCCATCATCTGGAACGGAAACCAGCAGATATTGGGCGAGAAAATCATGATCTACCTCAACGACAGCACCATCGAATGGGCACACATCGAGAACCAAGCCCTCATGGTGGAGCAACTCGACACGGCACACTACAACCAGATCAGCGGACGTGACATCAAGGCCTACTTCCGCAACGGCAACATCGAGCACAGCGACGTGGAAGGCAACGTCGAGGTCGTGTACTACTACCGCGAGGAAGGCGACTCCATCTTCGTGGGCATGAACACCACCGAGGCCAGTCTGCTGACAGCATTCCTCGTGGACAAGCAGGTGGAGAAACTGCTTATCACCGGCAAGTCCAACGGCGTGTTCTACCCCATGGACCAGATACCGCCGGAGAAGCGCAAGTTATCCTCCTTCGCATGGTTCGCCCACATCCGACCGCTCAGTCAGTACGACCTCTTCTACTGGCGGGGCAAGACGAGCGAACAGAAACTCAAGAAGACTAACCGCAGTGCCATACCACTGCCCACATTGGAAGGATTGAAGCCATGAGCCTATTCAAGACAAGAGAGCCAAGACGGTTCGAACACAACTACATCTATTACGATGAGCGCAAGGAGAAACTGCGCAACATCGAGGAAGCTGCCAAGCGTGAACTGGGAATGCTGCCCGAAAAGGAATTCAATCCCGAGGACATCCGCGGCAAGTTCGCCGAACAGACCACCCACCTCAAACGCTACAAGGAGGGGAAGTCGCACCATATCTCCGTGTTCGGACTGTTCATGATCATCATCGGACTGCTCATCATCTGGCGATTCCTGTTGAACTGATAACGACATTGAATACATGAGTGACCTGATACATATTCTTCCCGATTCAGTAGCCAACCAGATTGCCGCCGGCGAGGTCATCCAACGGCCTGCTTCCGTGGTTAAGGAACTGGTTGAGAACGCCATCGATGCGGGGGCGACGACCATACACATCCTGCTCACCGACTCCGGCAAGACATGCGTGCAAGTCATCGACGACGGCAAGGGAATGAGCGAGAACGATGCACGCATGGCTTTCGAACGCCATGCCACGTCGAAGATTTCCCAGGCTGCGGACCTGTTCTCACTCGGCACCTTCGGGTTCCGCGGCGAAGCGCTGCCCTCCATCGCCGCCGTGGCACAGGTGGAACTGCACACACGCACCGCTGACGACGAACTGGGCTCCGTGATCTGCATCGAAGGGTCAAAGGTAGTCAGCCAGAGCGTCGAGATGTGTCCCGTTGGCTGTAACTTCAACGTAAAGAACCTCTTCTTCAATGTCCCCGCACGCCGCAAGTTCCTCAAGTCCGAACAGACGGAGTTGAGCAATGTCATCACCGAGGTCGAACGCGTGGCACTCATCCACCCGGAAATCACCTTCACCTTAAGCAACAACGGCTCCGAGCATCTGAACCTGGTCCAGACCAATCAGCGGCAACGCATCATGCAGTTGTTCGGCAAGAACATCAACCAGAACCTGCTGAACATTGAGGTACAGACTTCCATCGTCACCATATCCGGCTTCATCGGCACTCCCGACAGTGCCCGCAAGAAGGGCAACCATCAGTTCTTCTTCGTCAACGGACGGTACATGCGGCATCCCTATTTCCACAAGGCCGTCATGGAATCGTTCACACAACTGATTCCCGAAAACGAACAGGTATCCTATTTCATCCGTTTCGAGGTGGACCCTGCACGCATTGACGTCAACGTCCATCCCACAAAGACCGAAATAAAGTTTGAAGACGAGCATGCCATCTGGCAGATTATCGTCGCTACCATCCGTGAGGTCCTGGGACGCACGCATGCGGCTCCTTCCATAGACTTTGACACCACGGACCGCCCCGACATTCCTCCCATGACGGATATCCGGGATATTCCCCAACCCACGTTGGCTCTCAACCCTGAATACAACCCGTTCAACCATACGCAGTCGTCCTATCATCGTCAGCCCGTCGATTGGGAAAAACTCTATGGCACCACGAGCGGACGGATGCCGACCTCCGGCGACAACTTGCTGCCCCCCGACGAGATGCAGCCATCGAAAGAAGAGGGGCTCTTCAAGAACAATGACTTCACGCACGATACCTCGTTCGATTGCACGCAATACAATGGACAGTACATCGTTACGTCCATCGGTTCGGGGCTGATGCTCATCGACCAACACCGTGCCCATACACGCATTCTGTTCGACCGTTACATGAAACGTTTCAACGACGGACAGAGCGCATCGCAAGGCATGCTGTTCCCGGAAATACTGCAGATATCACCTTCCGATGCCGTACAGATGGACCTCCTGCTCGGTGATTTCGCCAGCCTTGGTTTCGACATCACCAACCTGGGCGGCGGGTCCTTCTCCATCCAAGGTGTGCCCTTCGACATCGAGGGACTGGACCCCTGCCGGCTTGTTCAGAACATGCTGTCGAGCGCCATCGAGAAAGGCACCAATGTGCGCTCCGACATGCACCATGGCATGGCACTCACCATGGCACGCTCTGCGGCCATCGTCACAGGCCAGATACTGTCCAAGGAGGAGTTGAACACGCTTGTAGGAGAACTCTTTGCCTGCTCCATGCCGAACTACACCCCCGACGGCAAGAAAATCATCTGCATCATCGACGACAGCGACATCGCCAAGATGTTCGTCTGACGCATGCCCCGTTCGAGGGCAGGGATACTTCCTATTAAAGATACCAGACAACCTTCCTTCTTACTTTTTGAAGGGAGGATTACCCTCTATTCACTGAGGCAAGACAGCCATTCCTCTTGAGGAGAAACGACGCCCCTCAAATTCCTATTGGGGAGGAACGATGCCCACACAAAGAGGTGTTCCCCGTTCATCCAAGAGAAATGACGAAGGACGTCATAGTTCCTCTTTTTAAAGAGAACTAAGTGCTTTTTCAGCCATTTTTTCGTCTCAACGTAGCCATTTTTTCAAAAAAAGCGTCTATTTCTTAAGAAATAGTGACATTTATGTGAAAAAGTTTGGACGGCTGAAATACTCTTACTAATTTTGCGCTGATTTATAGACTAAATAATAATATTCAATAAACAATTTCTTATCAAACAAAATTCTATTCAAATGAAAAAAGGAATTATCAATGGTTTGATTCTGACAGCATCGTTCATTGCAGCAGGTATGTTCACCTCTTGCAAGGACACCTATCAGGATTATCGGACAGAGTTTCAGAGCCAGATTGACTATCAGGCTTCTGTAAGCGAAACCCTCAAAGGACAAGTCAACACCCTTAACGAGGAGTTGGCTACGTTGAAGGCTCTCCAGAAGGAGTGCCAGGAAAACTGCGCCAAGAAGTTCGAAGAGATGAACGCCAAGATCAACGCTCTTCAGGCCCTCGTCGACAAGGTAAAGGCCGACAGCGAAGCTGCCGATGCCAACCTGCAGGCACAGATCACCAACCTCGTGAACGAGATTGCCAAGCAGCAGAATGAAATTGATGCCCTGAAAGAAGAGATTGCCGCCCTCAAGGCACAGGATGCTCTCTTCCAGAGTGCCATCGACACCATCAACAACACGATTGCCGAGGTGAAGGCTCAGGTAGCCACCAACACCAAGAACATCGCTGACCTCGTTGATGCCGTCGACGCTGTCAATAAGGCTGCCGCTGCTGCCGCTGCTCTGGCACAGGAAGCCCTCGATCTGGCTGGTCAGAACAAGACCGACATCGCTGCTCTGCAGGAAGCCGTCCAGACCATCAACAACACCATTGCAGGATGGGGTGACCGTCTGACTGCTGTCGAGAAGGAAGCCGCTGCCGCTATGGCCAAGGCTACCGCCAACGAAGCACGCATCAAGGCCCTCGAAGAACTCACCACCAAGCAGGCAGAGGCTATCGCCACCCTGAAGAGCTCTCTCGAAGGACTCACCACCACAGTCGGTGGTCTCAGCACGACTGTCGAAGGACTCAAGAATGGTCTTTCCACCCTTGAAAACACCGTGACCGCCCTGGCACAGAAAATGGCTGAAGCCGAAGTTACCATCAACGAATACGCTCTTCAGTTTGCACAGGCACTCCTCGACCTTGAGGCTGCAAAGGAACTCCTGGCTCAGGTAAACGCTCTGGCCACCGAGGCCAAGACCATGGCACAGGAAGCCCTGTCACAGAATGAAGCCCTCAGCGGCAGAATGACGGCTGCTGAAGACGAAATCAAGGCTGTCAAGGAAGCATACGCCAAAGCCGACCAGCAGATGCAGAGCGATATCGCTAAGCTGCAGGATGCTGTCAGCAAACTCCAGAGCAAAATAGAAGAACTTTCCTCCAAATACGAGAAGGCTCTCGGCGAACTCATCACCAGCATCATCATCCAGGGAACATGGAATCCCATCTATGGTGAGATGGCTGCTCCGCTGGATGTACGTTCCAATGTACTGGCTGCCCTCTACGGCAATGCCGTCAACGACGTATACTTCCCCACCGACAAGCCCAGCTGCTATGTGGACGCCGACGATGTTCCTACGTTCACCGAGGGTGACATCGAGATTCTGAACGGCTTCAACACCTTCTGGTTCGATGCTCAGGATGTTGTCATCGACGAGGCTGAAGGCAACGCAGGTACCCTGTACCTCACCGTCAACCCCAGCGATGTGGACTTCACCGACACCCAGTTCTCATTGGTAAACAGCCTTGACGAAGAATCCGGTGTGAAACTGAGTTCTCTCAAGCCTTCCGACCATCTGCTCACCTACGGATGGAACCGCGCTGAAAACGGTTTCTATGAGGCCAAGGCTACTATTGCTGCAGATGATATTGAATCCGTCAAGGTTGTCTTCGACCTCGAAGAGGCTAAGGACGTCATCAAAGAACTCCGCAACGTCACCAACGGTATTCATACCGTAAATCACACCGACATCTACAGCACCTTGCAGGATGCCTTGAGTGCCATCCTTGAAGCCGATGGCGTCAAAGCCACCTGGACCGATGCCGTAAGCGGTCAGCCGAAGAGCGTCTATTCACAGTACGGCATCGCTGCTACTGCCATCAAGCCCCTCTCCTTCGCATTCCTCAAGGATTGGGATGCTCCGAAACTGCCCCATATCTCTCCGTTCGACTACACCATTGACATGAAGCTCGACTACGCCGACTATAAGGATGTTCCTTACAGCACCCTTACCGTGAAGATTGACACGAACGGTGATGGCGTTTACGAGACTTATACCATCCAGGGCGTCAATGAACTCATTGACAACATCAACGAGAACGTAGGTGGTAGCCTTGTCACTGACATTGACGAACTCATTGACCAGATTGCCGGACAGGTGAACAAGAACGTTGACAAGGTGCTCAACACTGTCAACAACAAGGTTATCAGCCGCGTCAACAGTCTTATCGACAACCTCAATCATCGTATCAGCATCATCAACCATTATCTGCAGCCTTGCTTGATTTATCAGGCAAACGACGGTACTTACTTCCAGACCAGTTCCACATGGTATGCTCCTACGCATTTCACTCTGGAGGGCGAAGGTGAACAGGCTATCCTCCTCACCCCGACTTCCTACACCGCTGAACTGCTCGCCCCCGCATTCAAGAAACTCGTGGCTGTAACGAATGTCTACAATGCAGACTTCACCGCCAGCGCACAGGATGGTGACGCCACCTGCAAGGAAGCCCTCGAAAAGGCTAACAATGCTGAAGGCATGAACGTCATCTACAACGGTGCCAGCGACATCCTCTTCCTTACCGATTCCAAATATGCTGGCTGCGTATATGAGATTCTTTACACTGCTGTCGACTACAGCGGTAAGGTCGTTGCCAACAAGTACTACGTAAAAGTTGTTGAATAATTTATTGGAAACGTAACATTATGAAACTCAGATATGCTATTCTCACCTGCATGCTGATGACTGCAGCCATTGCTGCATCAGCACAGGATCAGCAAGGTACTACCGTATACGATTTCAATCCTCACTGGAACATCCAGGCCCAAGGAGGTGCGCAGTACACGCTGGGCGAGGTGGCCTTCTCAGACCTTCTCTCTCCCAATGCACAGGTTGCCATCGGCTATGACTTCACCCCCGCTTTCGGTATCCGCATTGGTGCCAACGCATGGCAAAGCAAGGGCGGCTCAACCTTTGGTGAAAGCCAGTACACCTGGAAGTGGAACTATGTAGCCCCGGCTCTGGACCTCAAACTCAACCTGTCCAACCTCATCGGTGGTTTCAAACCTTACCGTGTCTGCAACTTCGGAATCTTCGCTGGTGCCGGTGCAAACATCGGAATGAATAACGACGAGGCATGGGAGCAGAACACCGCCATCAAGGCCATCCCTTCACGCGTTTACAACTACGAACCTCTCGAATACCTTTGGAAAGACAATGTCGTACGCTTTGTCGGTCGCGCAGGTGCAACCGTTGACTTCCGTCTCAGCGATGCAGTAAGCGTAGGCGCAGAACTGCAGGCCAACATCCTCAACGACCATTATAACTCCAAGAAGGCTTACAACCCCGACTGGTATTTCAATGCTCTTGTTGGTGTCAAGATCAATCTTGGCAAGACTCACACCACCCGCATTGTTCCCGCTCCCGAGCCTGAGATTCGTTACGTTGACAAGTATGTCGACAAGATTGTCGAGAAGCAAATTCCTTGCCCCGAAGTTGAAAGCGGCATCCGTCGCGACATCTTCTTCACCATCAACTCCACGGTAATCACCGATGCCGAGGCATACAAGGTACAGGAGATTGCTGAATACCTCAAGGACAATCCCGAGGCAGTGGTATCCGTATTCGGCGTTGCAGATGCAGGAACTGGTAATGACAACATCAACAACCGCCTCGCTGCCAAGCGTGCAGCCGTTGTCGTGAAAGCCCTCACCGAAAAGTACGGAATTCCCGCAAACCGCATCAGCAGCACAAGCAACGGCTCCAAGACGCAGCCCTTTGCCGAGAACGACAAGAACCGCGTCACCATCTGCATTGCAGAATAAGGGGTAGTCGTTTGAAACACATCACACCCTCTGAAGGCTCTGCCCCTGACATCCGCACAACGGAAATAGCAGAGGCAGAGTCTTCTTCTTTTATTCTATTGATTCTTTTCCCTTCATGAAACGAGCGACCTTTTTTGTGGCGGCACTGTTCACCGTAGTAGCCATGCAAGCACAACTTGCCGGCGATGGTTACTATCGTGTACAAAATGCCTACACTTCCCGATATGTGCGTGTCATTGACAGTTACGGAAGCATTGATATTGCATCCACAACTGCAGACATGACGGCGATTCAGACCATCAAGAAGTTTGAAAATGTATGTTCTGACCCAGCCTCCATCATCTATATCGAGAAAAAGTCCGTTGGCTACAACCTGCGTTGTCAAGGTACCGACACCTATTCCATCATTGGTTATTATCCGCTCATTACCGACAATGGCAACGGCACCTACAAGACCTATGCCGAACATGCCGGCATGGTAGCGTATCTGGCCGATGAGATATCGTCAGCCGACGACGGAGTTGTGGTAAGCAACAGCAAGAAATCACGTGACTGGTACATCCATCCTGTTTCTCAGAACGATGAGCGGTGGTTCGGTGTTGCTCCAGACATTCAAATAGGCAACTCGTATGCGCTCTCTTTCTTCGCTGAGTTTCCTTTCACGTTGGCTTCTCCTGGCATGAAGGTCTCCATCGTCACAAAGGTTGACGAACAACTCGGAGTTGTAGTGTACAAGGAATGGGAAGGTGAGGTACCAGGTGCCACTCCTGTCATCATACGCTGCACATCATCCAATCCTGCCGACAACTGTCTCGACATCCACAAAAGCAAGAGCAAAGCCCCCACGGACAACCTCCTGAAGGGAGTCTACTTCTGCAACCCCAAAAAGAAGACGACCAATCCCCATCACAATGTGGTGAACAACGATCCGGCCACCATGCGAATTCTGGGCATCACGGCCGACGGCAGTCTGGGATTTGTGTGCTGCACGGACGAATACTTGCCTCGCAATCATGCATGGATCAGTGTCCCCTCTACGTCTCCGGCTGAATTCAGATTGGTCACTGAAGAAGAGTACGCTGACATGCAGCCACCCGCCCCACCCGTCGTCGACGAAGAGGCATTCAGCAAGGAATATGGTGATGGTTGGTTCCAACTGACAAATGCCACCACAGGACGCAGACTCGTACTTCAGTCCGAGGCGTCTACCCTTTCCGCCTCATTGGCAACCCTTGCGAATGAGGATGCTTCTTCCGCTTCCCATCCCGGCACCGTCTTCCGCATTGCCTCTGTTGAAGGTGGCTACATGCTACGTTCTCAAGGCATCGATCTCACCACATCAGTCGGTGCTCCTTTCCGTCTTTGGAAGGATGACGCCACAGGGGCATATCTCATTTTCTCAACATCAAACGACAAGGACACCTACCTTGGTTGCACCACCGATGGTAACATCGCCGATGACAAGTCCACTGCACTCTGGCGGGTGACACCCGTCGGTACAGGCTTTCATTTGCCTCTGGCGGGTTCTTCACAGCAAGTATGGACGGCCCTCTACGTTGATTTCCCTTGCACCCTATCGGAAGGAACCGAAGCCTATGTAGTCACCGCCCTTCATACGGATGACATCCCCGCCGCAATCTTACAGCCGGTCAACAGTCGTTCCTTGCCTGCCGATATTCCTGTTCTGATACATTGTGAAAACAGGAATGCGACGCTCACCATAGGGGATGTTGACGCGACCTTGCCAACCAACAACATGCTGCAAGGCAACCTCCTGCCCATCAACGTCTCCTCATCGTATTATGCCCTTGATGAAAGCGTTGATTCGCCGCAACTCATCGGCCAACAGGCTGGGACGGTTGCAAGGAACAGCGTCATTCTTCCCGTTTATGCACTTCTCCACAGCACTCTGCCCCTCCTCACGCAGGAACAGTACGACACACTTGTAGCCATTGCTGAAAGAGAAGCCGCAGAGAGAGAGGCTGAACGCATTGAACATGAGCGCATCGCATGGTTTGCCAAGAACAATGCCAATGGATGGTATCGTCTTTGGAAAAAAGGCTCGGCAGAATATCTCACACTGACAACTGCCACACGCGAAGGTCTCATCAGCAAGACCGATGCATCCTCCGACATCTCCTCCTGTCTCGCTGATGCCGGTAGCATCTTCCGCATCGATGCAGATACCACAGGCTTCTTATCCATTCGCAGTCAAGGCATCGATGTCACTGCCATTCTGGCTGACACAGCGCGCATACGCCACAACGACGACGACAGTTACTCCATCACTGGTCTTGACGATACATGGGTGCCCGAATGCATCACTGGACTCGAAGGAAAATTCCAACCGGACATGGACTTCATCATCGAAGATTACGACGAATACGGCACCTCTGCATGGGCAGCCCTCTGCATGGACTTCCCCTATACCATACAGGGAGCCTATGAATTGTACATCGCCGTGACCACACATGCCACCTTGCCCTCTGTCGAATGGAAACGAATCGACAAAAACGACCCCTATGGAAGTGCTCGTACAGATGTTCCTGCCGGTATGCCTGTGCTGTTCCGCTGGTTGCAAAGTGCCAACACCCCGCTCATCTTCCGTATCAATGACCACAAGGCAGAAGCAGTCGCCGGCAACATTTTGAAGGGGAATCTGTTAGCCACACCGATACAGAATGCCTGTCATGTCTTTGCGGCTGAGGGCAAAAGTGTCGTTTTCCGTCTCTCTGACGGCAACATTCATCCTGCCAACAGTGCTTGGTTGGCCACTTCGTCCGCGAGGGAGGCTACTCTGCCACTCATGACGAAAGAGGAATACGATGAAGCCGTGCGGATTCTGGGCATCACTCTCAAATCAGAGGACGATGACGAGCAGTTGTTCTTCACTCCATTGGGCATCGCCATCCGTTCGTCGTTGCAGGATTTGCAACCGGGTGTCTACATTTCCAAAGGACACAAGATCTACATCCGTTGACATTTCCACTTTCTCAGTCTTCCAATGCGGGCCACATAGCCCGCATTGTTTTTTGCATCATGTCTATGGCCTGTTTCTCTATATTTATAGATAAGGTATAGGTTTTTCCAGTTTTTTTAGTCAGCATACAACATATTTGTGTACATTTGTCGGCAAAAGAGCAACAAAGTCATGACGAGAATCATCGAATGTGTGCCTAACTTCAGTGAAGGACGCAACCAAACCGTCATTTCCGGTATTGTCAACGCCATCGCTTCTGCCGAAGCATCCGGAAGCCATGTGAAAGTACTCCATGTGGATCCTGGTGAAGGAGCCAATCGCACTGTTGTCACCTTTGTCGGCACTCCCGAAGCGGTTTGTGAGGCTGCCTTCCGTGGTGTACAGGCTGCAGGCGAACTTATTGATATGCGTGTTCATCAAGGCACCCATCCGCGTAGCGGAGCCACCGATGTACTGCCGTTGGTTCCTGTTGCAGGTGTTACTCTTGAGGAGTGTGCCGAACTGGCACGTCAACTCGCCGCACGCATCTTTCAGGAACTTGGCATCGCCTGCTACTGCTACGAGGCATCGGCCTTCCGCCCCGAGCATCGCAATCTGGCCGTTTGCCGTGCCGGTGAATACGAAGCATTGCCCGAAAAGATGTGTGATCCCATCCGTCGGCCCGACTTCGCCCCCGCCTCCTACGACGAGAGTATGACACGCAGCGGTGCCACCACCATTGGCGCACGCGACTTCCTCATTGCCGTCAACTTCAACCTCAACACCACTTCCGTGCCCGATGCCACTGCCATTGCCTGCGATGTACGTGAGCGGGGAAAGAAAGCACGCGAAGGAGGTCTCCCCGATGGTGCTGTACTGAAGGATGATCAAGGCAACGACATCTGGATCCGTGGCACACTCAAAGGTTGTAAGGCCATCGGCTGGTATATCGACGAATATGGCATTGCCCAAGTGTCGATGAACATCACCGATATCCATGCTACTCCTCTCCACAAAGCCTACCAAGAGGTGTGCCGCGCAGCAGCTGCCCGTGGCATACAGGTCACAGGCACCGAAATCATTGGGATGGTTCCCAAGCATGTGCTCATCGATGCAGGAGTCTACTTCCTCAAGCAGGCTCACCAGCCCGCCGACAGAGATGACAACGAAATCATTGACGCTGCTATAGAGGCCATGCACCTCGATGACCTCTGTCCTTTTGATCCCCGCCAGAAAATCATTGAATATCGGATGGATGATGAAACCTGACGACAGTCTGACACATTCGCAGCGCTCGTATAACATGTCACGTATCCGTGGCAAAGATACCAAGCCCGAACTCATCGTGCGCAAATGGTTGTGGGGTCATGGATACCGTTATCGACTCAACCATCCTCGTCTGCCGGGTAAGCCCGACATCGTACTTCGCAAATACCGCACTTGTATCTTCGTGAATGGCTGTTTCTGGCATGGACACGAAGGATGCCGATATTACACTCATCCAAAGACCAACATAGCTTTTTGGACAGAGAAGGTTACCCGCAACCGCGAACGTGATGCGAAGGTCATTGAAGAGTTGGCGGCAATGCATTGGCGTACCATCACCATCTGGGAGTGTCAACTCAAGCCCGCTGTACGTGAGGAGACCCTTCTATCCCTCGAATACCGGCTCAACAGCGCCTATCTGATGGACCTTGGCGTTCACAACCCCTCACCCAGTCTTCTACCCACAGAAGAGGATGCCCTGTTCTATGACCTTCCTGACGAGGCTTCCTGCCTGATTGCTGCCGAGGACGAGCCACTCCCCTATGGTCAGGAGTGACACTTGGCTACAGCATACGCTGAGGCAAAGAGTTGCCGTCCGTTTAGATCTTCTTTTCGGACATATAACTCCGCGAAGGTCTTCTTTATCTCAACCGCGGAGACAATCAACACAAGGTATCTTCGTTCTGCCCTCCAGTAGTGCTTCAGCCTCGATGAGTTTTCATCTGAACACTGCTGCGCACTGTCATCTGTTCATCATTGGCTGACAAGAAGGTCAACGAGAAGTGTTTGCCACCCTTAGGTACATTCAGTACGATGTGTGCACCCTCATATGTAGCCTCAGGCACATCCTCAAGCCACTTTTTCCCTCGGTCCTCAGCACGTCGCTCCACCGGCATGATGCCAGGACAGAGCAACCGGTCGTCAGGATAGAGCGAGCGGTCGGCCAACCGTTCCATCACAGGATCCACACAGTGGAGTTGATCCCATACGCAAGCCACATAGGCTTGTGCCTGCAGAGCACGCACCAAGCGCTCAGGCATGGAGTAATGACCATGATGGTTGATCTTGGCCACATCCACACGCCCGCATACATCAGCGAGTGCATCCTCCACTTCAAAACGAGAGCCGTCATCAAGTTTCCAATTGTCGGAGAAGTCTCCGGCAGTAAAATAGCGGAAAGGACCATAGCCGATTATCATCCCTAAACTCATGCCATTCTCATTGAGACTCTTTGGATGCTGTGCAGCGATGCGTTGGGCATAGAGGTCATGGATAGAGCCGTCAGACGAGGCAATGCGTCCGCAGCCGCAGATATTACGAACAAAGAAGTCGGGATATTTCTCGGGTGCATGGAGTAATGTCAGTTGTCGGGTATCTCCTACACGGAACTTCTCTACAGTCATTCCGCGTTCCTGCTGCATGCGGTCATAGAACCTGCGCATGTGGCCCACGACACCATCATCGTAGCCTTCGCTGAGGGGCAATGGGTCATCGGGCTCAGGATAACAGCGGTCAATGGCATGATGGAAGGTCAGCGTCTGTGCAGCCTGGGAAAAACCGCTCAGATAGTAAGGTTCTCCCTTCCATTCCTCCACACCGGCATGAAAAGCCTCGCAGCCACCATGGTCGCTGTGATAGTGCGAAAGCATCATGTAATCGACATCCGTTCCATGAGGATTGACGCGACTGACATAGCGTGCCACCCACTCACCGGCATGGCGGTAAGCACCGGGCAAGGTGGGCACAGCCAGATTGCCACGTCCTATGGCATTGTGGTCACCGCAGTCGAGGAGCAGCGACGTACTGTCGGGAAAGATGAGAAGCATGGATTCCCCCACTCCGGTATAGATGAAGTGCACTTGAAACTCACCTTCCTTCCAACCACGCCATGGCTGTCCGACACTCTCATCGTGTGTACCTCGGGCATAGAGCATATCGGTTCCTCCCAACAATGTTGCGCCCGTGGCTGCCAATGTAATCTTGATGAACTCTCGTCGATCCATATCGTCCGCGTGTTAATCGTTTGTATTTCCGTCTTTCACCCAATCCTTTTCCCATTGGGTAAGGAAGGCTGAGATCTCTGACGCCTCCTTGCCTTGCAGACGCATATCCAGCCATATCTTCCATCGCTGCAAGTAGTAGTCTTGGATAAGTCCAGACCACATGCGACAACTATAGTCATCAACAGGAGGCCCCCAGATGGTAACGATCCGTCGGGCATTGCTGACATACGCAGCACTGCTCTCGCTGTTTGTTCCACGACGTCGGGCATAGTCTAACCATACATCGAGAGAGTGGGAAGGGATGTCCCTCTTCAACCGTTCGTCAATGTCCTCCATCAACATGAATGCCTCTTCTGCAGTGCGCTTGGCACCCTCATAATCGGAAGCGTCAATCATCGTGTCCACCATGAGCAGCAGCGTGTCTATCTTGGCACCTATTGCCATGGAATACATTTCGGCATAATCGGCTTTGGCAAGGGGTTCACAGGGGTCTCCGGCTTCATCCATCCATTGCTGTGCCTCGTTGGCGCAGTGGACTGTACTATAGCGCCTCGTGCCAGGCCTGTGCTGCCAGGAGAAACTCGGATGATCGGTAAAACGACTGTAGATATTTCTCCAACACTGGTTGGGAACCAGTTGACGGCCATATCGACATATCTGGTAGCGGGTGAGCCACTCCTCCACATCGATACTGTCTGCAGTCCAACCGCCATCAGCAATCAGTTCATAGAGCAGTTCATTGTTCTCTAAGCCTTCCCCGGCATATCCGTATCCAACCAGATGTCCTCTGTTGGGACTATGCAGGGCATCCAGCCTTCCCTGATTGGCATAGAAGTCAAGGATGCCGGTATAGGCCGACTTGCCTCCCATGTTGGGTATGACACTGAACACCCATGGCTTGCCGCTGAATCCCTCATAGAACTCCCAATTACTGGTAGTGTGCCAAAAGTGATAGTTGTAATCGACAGCAAGGTCCAGCAGCAGCATCTTTTCGTCTGGAACCTCACTGAGCAGGGCATCCAGCGACTTCTTATCCCAGATATGACGTTGGTAGCCGAACATCCATCCCTGCATGGTCCACACTGCCTCGGGGTTGGCATTGGCGATGCTCTCATAGAGTGCCTTGCCATACCCGGCGAGTTGGCGATAGCGTTCCTCTGTGCCATGATCGGCAAAAGGAATGTCCATCTCGTTGAAACTGTCAGCAAGATAATATTTGCATCGTCCGAACTCCTTTTCCCACTCTTCGATGAACGCCTTTCCCATCTCTTGGAAAAGGGGTTGGTCTGGTGCGACCATCCAGTTGTGGAAGGCTCCTCCGCTCCACGATGTCTGAACAATGGCGACATCAGGATAGACACGGCTGATACCCTGTGGTACGAAGCCTGCAAAAGCCGGACAGATGGGTTCCATGCCCAGCTTGTGCATGCGGTCCATGATATGGTGTGCCAGGGAAAGTTGTTGCTCGTGCCACTCGGCAGTAAGGGGTCCATCAATGCAAGAAATATTACCCATTCTCAACCAAGGAAGATGAGCCGGACCAGTGAAAAAGTTCTCTATCTCGTCCTCGGTAAGTCCGAACCGGCTGAACATACGCCTCATGATGGCCTCTTGTGCTACCTGCATCAACGGCATGTCGTAGCCATGCAGGGCCATCAGGTCTATCTCCTTGTCCCAGCGTGCTTCATCCCAATACGGCATCGAGTATCCATAGGTCACCACGTTAAACATGAAGTGGTGAGCGTAGGGCGAGGAGGCCGTCAGTGCTGTTTCGCCTGACAACAGAGCATCGACATCGAAACGCTGGCCCGACCAGCTTGTCATTCCGGCATTCTGGCTGCGCACGAGATCGTAGAAGCCCTTGCACAGTGCCACCGGCGTGTTGCCCTGAACATCGATCACTCCGTCTTTCAATGACGCTTGGTAGGTGGGAAGGCCCTTCGAGTGGGACAACTTGACCTGCACGCTGACAGGACTCTCTTCGCCTAAAAAACGTGCAATGACTTCTTCTGCCGCCTTTTCCTGCTCCGCTGTTTTGCTGCATGCACATATGAACGGAGCTATCAGTATCAAGCACAACCAATACCAGGCAGGAACTCTTGTATTCTGTCGTATTGTCCTTTGCATGGGAAGAAAGTTCGTTTCTATTCTTTGCTTATTCTGTCGGGGGAAGGACGATGGTCTCGCCGGGCAGGGTGTCAAACTCACGGGGATAGGTGTCGCCGGGCAGAAGGATGGCAAGATGGCCTCCCTTCTCAGAGAGTACACGTACCTCTTTCACCACGCCTTGTTTCATGGTGGCGGAGACGATGAACGCGCCCATGGCTCTCAAGCCGGTGAACGACACATCCTTCCAGTCGTCAGGCAATGCCGGGAACACGCGTACCACCCCAGTATGGCTCTGGAGCAACATCTCCTGCACACCGGCAGCAAACGCGAAGTTGCCCTCCAGGGTGAAGGGGCGGTAGGTGAACTGCGATTTCCCGCTGCGTGTCTGGTCGCCATTGGCATGGAACTTATTCGGCAGGCAGAAACACTCGGCAAAGGTGCGTAATGCCTCGGCTGCCCCATTGCCGTCGAGGGCACGCGCCTTGAGGTTGCCCAACCAGGCATACGAATAACCGCACCAAAGGGCAGGACCGATGCTGTCCAACCTGTGGATGGATGAGCGGATGATGCGTTGCGCATCCTCGCCTTGACTTTGGTCAATGAGTCCCAACGGATGGATGGCCATGAGGCTCGAGAAATGTCGATGCGACTCGTTATAGGGGAAGCCCTTGGCAAATGTCAGCACATCTTCATCATCCAGATCGAAGTCAGGCATCTCGTCACGACATGCCTGCCAGTGAGCAGCATCCTGCGGATTGCCGTCAGCGGAAGCCATCTCTGCCACAGCACCGAAGAGAAAGCGGATGAGGGCCAAGTCATAATTGGTGATGGTATGGAACCAGGCACGGGGTGAATTGTCGTAGATTTCAGGACTGGTACTGTATTCCAGAGTGCGCACGGTACGTCCCTCATCGTCAGTACGCAGTATGGTGACCCCTTCGAGGGCCTGTGCCACCTCGCGGCAGAACGGTAGTGCTCTCTCGTGCAGGAAGGTATCATCAGCCGAATATTTCCAGTGGAGCCAGAAGTGTTGTGCCACCCATGCTGCCGTCGTAGGCGATAAGGAGTACTGTATCCACCCACCCATCGGCTTGCCGTCCAGAGTGGCCACACCGGGTATCATCAATCCGTCTGTTTCAAAAAAGTCCCGGGCGAACTTCCGGTACTCATCACGCAGCTCCCACTGGGTATTCAGGTAGGCCAATCCCTCGCTGAGGTGGTTGCCGGCATATACTGGCCAGTAACTGAGTTGTGTGTTCAGATCATTGTGGTAGTCTCCTTTCCAAGGCGGCAGGAGGCCATTGTCGGCAGTCCACACGGCCTGGAGGGAGATGGGACGCGATTTTTCGCGGCTTGCCGAACCCAACTTGTACATTTCGTTGTCGTACTGCTTCTGCAGGATGCTGTCGGGGAGGCTGACCGATGACTGTTTGCCGAATTCCGTCCACCAAGCACGATGGCATGCATAGTCGGCAGAGACACCGCGTTTCATAGCCTCAGCCACATTCTCGGAGGCGTTGTCATCGCCAAGTGTACAACTCACGCTCCATGCTCCGACAAGCGTCTTTCCTTGCCATTTCCATTGCACGGCGACCTCATATGCAAAGTCACCCCACCCTTTCTGACGGTAGATACTGGTCTGTCCGTCATCTGTCACTGTGCCTTGCTCATAACCAAGTTTTCGTACTTCGTCGCCAGCATGTGCATTGGTTACGGCAGCCGACGGGCGATTGTAGTTGGGCACAGCGATGGTCGGACGGAAGGTCTTGTCATCCACCCCGGTAAAAACGAACCATCCCACGGGTTCACCAGCATGGACAAATGTCTCTAACGAAGCACCGTTCTTCCATTCCACACGGCAGAGTGCATCATTGAGCAACAGCCGTACCGAAGCCACTTCACCAAGAGGCTCAACAGGGAAGGTCAGTGCCGCACACGGTATCTTGGCCGGCCCGGGTTCTTCTTGGTAATGGGTGTCACCCAGACGGGTGATGGCAGCATAGTTGCCTGCCGCTATCTGCTCCTTCACCCAACGGTAGCGGAACCATATGGTATCCTCAAACTCATCTGTAGGACGCAAGTCCCAAAGATCACTGTGATCCAGCGAGAGGCGAAGTGTGGAATCTTTCTGCCATACCAGTTCGCCTATGGTAGCATTGCCGAGAGGGATGGCCTCATCCCAGATGGTAGCCAAGGATGGGAAACAAAGGTCGCTGGTTGATGGTGTGGTAGGCAACACCTGCTGACAGGCGGTGCAAAGTGCTGCGCTCGCAAGCACGAGGAAGAAGGACAGAGGTTTCATGGAATAATGGGGTTGATGGGTCAATTTTTCGATAGGAACTAAAACAATGCGATGCGTAAAAACAATGCGAGAGGGGCATCACAGTCCCTCTCGTTATTGTCCGATTTGTTATCACTCAATAGCGCGGAGTGCAGCCTTGCCTTCACGCACAAGGGCGTCGATGTCAAAGTCGTCTGCCATGGTGTTGTTGCCGAACTTCTCGAGGACCTTGTCGAAGCGGGCCATCTTCTTGGCGCTGACGGTCTGACGCAGAATGCGTATCTTCTCATAGTCCTGGATACCTTCCACCAGACGCTCCAGACGGATGCTGCTGCCTTCGGGATAACTCAGGAAGGTGTCACCGCAGTGCCAGGCGCCGAAGCGGGTATCCTGAACAGGTTGTATCGGCCAGCTGCAGTATGCCCAACGCAGATAGCCGCAGTAGTTGATGGCAGCGGCATGCCAGGCCAGGTAGGTGCTCTCAGCAGGCTTGGAGTAGATGAAGGTGTTGGGACGTGCCGGACCACAGCAGGTGTAGAATGTAAGAATTTGTCCGTTGGCAAGACGACGCGTCAACGATTCTCCCTTGTGGATTTTGTGTCCGTAGTCGATGCTGAGGTCATACATGCGGTCGCCGAAGGTGCCGGGATCAACATCGAAGCAGGCAGCGCCCTCGAAGCGGTAGTCCTTGTCGGCCTCCTTCACCACTTTCCACGCTTCCTCCAGTTGGTCCAGAGGACGCTCGTCCATGGAGATGCAGGACTTCTCAAACCAACCCTTGGCCTTCAGGTGTTTGGCAAGGTCTTTGAGGAAGGGAAGCAGGAAGTCGTGGTAGGCTTGTTCGCCGGGATGGCAGGCGAGGATCTTCAAGGTGTTGGTGGCACAGTCGTAATACTCGAACTGATAGTGCCAGGGCACGATGGTGTAGCAGTCGATTTGCTCGGTGATGCCGCAGCTCATCATGAACTCTACCCACTTGTCGAACACCGTATAGTCATACTTCCACGAGCCGTCCACCTGCTTCATCTTAGCAATCATGCTCTCAAAGGGGTCATAGGTTTGTCCGTTCCAGGGATGCTGGATCACGGAACAGGTGATGACCTTCTGTCCGGCGGCAGCCAGTCGTTCCATCAAGGGACGCATCTTGTCAAAGTGTGCCTGACTCCAGAGGGGTACATCGAAATAGCGGGCCACCGCATAGGGATTCTGCCACAGGTCGAGGTGGTAGGCCCACTCCGATGGTTCGGGCAAGGTATGGTCGATGACCTCCACGCTGAAGGGAAGCACGCTCTTTACACCGTCGTAGCAGAGTGTCAGAGTTCCCTTATAGGTGCCAGGCTGTGTGGAGGCAGGCACATGGATGTCGAGCCAGACAGGACGGGTGGTGGCAGCAGCCACAGCCATCTCAGCGTCGGACGACAGCAGGTCGGGCAACAACTGTGCTGCTGACAGGTTGTCGGGAGTATCGGCAATGACATAGCGGACGAAGTACTTCTTCACATTATCGGCTGCAATGACCTTGCTGCCGCTCTTCAGGTCGCTCACGCTGAATGTCAGGCTCTGGATGTCTGCCGGGGTGCTCAGCACGGCCTGTGCCGACACTCGTTCACCTTTCCATGCACGCAGGGCAAGGGTTTTGGTCAGTCCGGTGGCCACCTCGCTGCGGACGTAGCGCACATTCGTGGTGCCCCATCCTACGATGGCCTTGCCCACATTCTGCCAACACTCCTGGGGAGCCGGCGTCGGATCTTCGGGTTCTGCAATGTTCGCCTGCGCCCACAAGGGGAGCGCGACAATGATGCTTGTCAGCAGCATCACGAGTTTTTTCTTCATGCTATTCATTGTTATTGATATTATTTATATTTTTGTCAAAAGCTATGGAATATTCTGTTGCAAATATACATTTCTTTGTGCAATCAGGCTGATTATTACACAAAAATCATTCAATCCAGATCAGGTTGCCCTGCTTGGAGGGAATCACGAGGGGCGATGCGAAGTCATAAGCAGCCTCCGTCTGGAAGTTCTCCACTTCGGGGATGCGGGCGTTGACCTTGCCTTCCTTCAGTCCCAGTCGTTTCCAGTCAAAGGTAAGCGTGACATTCTTCTCGTCACCGGAGAAGTTGCCTACTGCCACGAGTACACGCCCCTTGAGGACGAAGGCAGTGGCTTTCACCTCGGGATCTGAGGTCTCAACGGCGGGCTTCTCATCCCACCAGCCAATCATGGTGGCATCTTCAATGCCGAACTCCTTCCACAGTTTCCATACGGGTACTGGCGAGCACTGTATGTATGAGTGGCGGCCGGTAGCACCGAACACAGTGCCCAACCAACGGTTTCCGCCGTCCTGCAGCATTTCGGCCATTGGACCAAAGGGAATGCCCGAGAAGGTGATGAGCCAGCGGTCGGCCGGCATCTGGTTATAGCGGAACGATTCACCAAACCACAGACGGTCTACGAAGGGCATGTAGTCGGTATACTGGTTCATAGGTCCGTTCGAATAGCCGGTGTTCGAGTGGAGGTCAATGAGACTGCCCGGACGGTAGGTCTCCATCACATCGCGCATACGCTTCATCACCGAACCGTCAAACGAGATGTCATCCATGTACACACCGTCGATCTGGTAGTTCTCCAGCATCCAGCGCAGACCTTCCAGATAGTAGTTGATCCAGCGTGACTGCGGACTGGTGACCCATGCTGCGTCGGTCATTTCCAGACTGTACTCGGCATACCAGGCAGGCCAGTAGTCCTCTACGAGGTGTTCGCACAGCCAAGGTGCACCGCCGCCAGGGCCGGCAGCCATGATTTCGTGGTTCATGCTGTGAAGCACATAGATCTCCGACACGAAGTTGGTGAGCTCGCGGATGGTGTAGTATAGTTTGACCTTCAGTCCCTTCTCGTGCATGGCATTGATGTGCTCCTTCAGCGGTTCTTGCACGATGAACGGGTAGTTGATGACAGGATTGAGTCTTCCTGCATGGTGGATATTGCTGACATTTGCGCCATCCTCGGCAGCCTTCTCAAAGCCTTCGGGGTTAGAGTGGTAATAACGCTGTTCGAACTGATGATGGGTGTCGAGGGGCTTGGCAGGGGTGATATTCATAGCCATCTGCAGTTCAAGGGGTTCGCGGGTGAGCGTCTGAGCGCCCAATGCGGCAGTCACCACGGCGTGTGTATCTTCTCCCATGCCCTGGGTGCACATCACGACACGGCTCTTGCCGTTGTTGAACCAGGCAGCAGGTGCATTCTTCTTGTAGTCACGCAGCAGCGGGCCATGGTAGGCATCATCACCGCGGAATTCCACATGGAGACCGGCCTTCACATCGCCCATCCAATAGCTGTCCCACTGGCCGCTCCAGTCCCAAGAGCACTCCTGCGGACGGTAGCCGCCATCTTGTCCGATGCCCATCATGTACTTCGAGGCATAGGGGGTATAGGTGGTCGTATAGCGGATGTCGGTCACTGTCATCTCCGTGTCGGCCGATAGGTACAGTGTACACAGCACCAGGCCATCATACTCCATGCAAGCCTCCGTACGCAGATGCACGCCATCCTTCTCCTGCTCCGATGTCCAGGAGACCTTGCCTGCGGTGTCTTTGTGCATACGCACCTTGCCACCGTCCAGGCGTATGATGCCATTGGTGGTCTCCACCTCGATGCTCATCGGTGCACCGAGCACCTCGCGCTTGTTCACCACCACCGACTTGGGCAGGCCGTTGCTTGCAACCTTCAGTGTCTTCTCGGTAGCCTTGATGCGCTTGCCACACACCTTCATGCTCTTGAAGGGAGGAATGGGCTTCTTCTCCGACCCGATGGTGGAGTTGAGCCAGCGCAGACGGGCCAGACGCCACAGGTCGCCGTCGCCCTTGTCGGCCAGCACCTCATTCTCCACATGCAGGGTCACGGCTATCGTACGAGGCTCCATGCCCTGTGCAGTCACCGTGGCAGTACCCTCATAGTCGCCTGCCGGTGCTTTCTCGGGCACCTGCACACCGCACCACAGTGCCTGCACATCGCCTTCGGCTACATTCACATCCATGGTCAGCGGCTTGCCGTCCCATCCCGTACCTGTACAGTTGAAGGAGGTCTGCTCGCTGGCAGCGATCACCGTGTGGCCGCCCTTCTCCTTCAGGTCCGAGAAGGTCACCTTCACACCCTCAAGAGCACCGTGAGCAGCCCAGAGACCAATCTGCCATACATAATATTCATTGCGGAGGGCTGTTCCCTCAAAGGCATCCTGGGGTGCAGTCTTCACCCAACGGACGGGCAGTTGGTGGAAGAGGCGGATGGGGAAGCATCTGTCCTCGGTATAGATTACCGGATTCTCGCCATGGGCGGCAAGCACCGAGTCCGTCTCGGCTGCCGTGGCAATGGTGCCCATCTGGGTGAACGCCTCAAAGTTGTTCACACCTTCGAAGCGCAATACCGTGGCCTCGACAGGCTGAGCTCCGCGCAGCGATGCCTTCCAGGCATCTGCCTCCGCAGTCGGGTAAACGATATAGTCATTGTAGTCCCACATGAAGCGGCACTCTGCGCTGCCCTTGCGGAGGTTGAAGGGCATGTAGTAGATCCAATAGGTGTCCTCGCCTGCGAGCGGCTCAAACCACACGATGCCTTGCTCGTTGGTACGCTCCTCTGCCCAGAAGTGGGCTACGCGCTCACCGCTCTGCGCTCCCACGATGACAAAACTCGTGAGATTCGTCTTCTGGTCCGGACGACGCCACTTCAGCGTGGCGCGTACGGCCTTGGCACCGGCAGCATTGCTCACCTGCACTACGGCACGGTGGTTGCCCAGACCGTCGGCAGTCCAGGTTTCCTGGGTAACGCCAAACGGCACACCATCAGGGGCATAAGTCTCAAACTGGCTGTCGGCATCATAGGCCGACACTTTCAGCACTGCCATCATCAGCAGCACAAGGAAAAGGTTTTTCTTCATCGTAGAATAGAATTATTATAGTTTGTTTGTTTCAAGGAAATGTGAACATCGGGGTTGGGGAAACGGCCTGTTGTCCTTCCGGCTGTCGGCTGTTACGAGAACAACCGTTTGTCCTTGGTCATCAGGCTCTTCATCTGGGGAAGAACAGGCTCGAAGGGCCCTTTGGCATGGCGACGGCGTTTGATTTCGGCCTTCAGCTGATCCTCCACATCATGGTCGATGGACTGTTCGTCAGGCTTGCCGACGCCTAAGGAGTGCGGCCATTGTTGTGCCTCATCAATCAGGCGCAGTGCCTGGCGGTAGTCGCCCGCATCGATGGCGGCTGCAGCGCGGTGCAGCTTGATGTCGCGGTACTTGTCATGGCTGCCTCGCATGCCTTCAAACGGCATTATCACCAGCGTCTGCAGCAGTGCGTCGGCCTCTTCGTAGCGGTCTGCAGCAACATAGGCATCCACCAGGGCATCACCTATCTGCACATTGTCCGGACAGGTGGTGCGGAACGACTCCAGCATAGCCACGGCCTCATCGGCCTTGCCGCTGTCGATGAGTGACATGGCGAGCATACGGCGGTAGCGCCAGCCGGTGGGATCAACGGCCACGGCCTTCTCCACATCGGCGATGTCGCCCGTGAAGGCTTGGTATCTATAGATATAATAAGGTGCGTAGGTTGCATCGTTGCTCTCCACAAGTGGGCGTGCCGATGCATGATCGCCCAGATAGTCCTTCAGCAGTGCCAGCAGGTAGCGGCTCTGCCAACCGCCACCTTGAGCCACAGCCCACTGCAGGGGTTCAAGCGACTCGTGGCGGAAGGGGAATACATAGTCCAGAGACTCTTTTTCAGCAGCGGCGATGGATGCAGCATCACCTGTCAGCCAAGCCTTCCACAGTGCTGTGAGCACATTCTGTTCGGGCAGCGCAGCCAGGAGGGTGGCCGCCTCACTGTCGTGGCCAATGCTGTGGTAGAAGGCAGCCAGCTCGATGTATTCCTGCCAGGGGATCTCCTCGAAGAAGGTCTTGGCAAACGCTTCAGCGGTCATCTTGCCGGCCAGCAGTTTCTCCGCATCGGCGAAGTGGTTCAGGGGGTCGAGGGCTTGTATCTTGTCCAGTCCTTCACCGGTCTGCTTGTATTGCAGCATCAGGGCTGTGATGTTGTGTGCATTGCTTACCAATGCTTTGCGGGCATAATCGGCGGCCAGGCGACTGTCGCCCATACGGCTGTGCAGGCGTGCCAGTTCGGTGTAGCAGGCCGAGCGTACTGCGCTGTTGCTGATGGCAGCCACCTCCAGGCAGTCCAGTGCCTCCTCGTCAAGGCCCAATGCGGCAGCAGCGATACCGGCGGCATAGCCTGCCTCGGAGTTGTATTGGTCAACGGTCAGTGCCTGACAGGCAATGGTCCATGCTTCCTGCCAGCGGGCACGGAGCAGCAGCATGTGTGCCTTCAGTGCCAGGGCCTCTGCACAGACGGGGTCTTGTGCCAAGGCCTTCTCCAACGCAGCGTCGGCCTTGTCATAGAGACGCAATCCCATATAGTCGCGTGCCAGCAGCAGCTGTGCCGATGCACTCTCGCTGTTGAACTCACTGTTGCGGTTCAGCGGACGGTCCGATACATTCTTCTCTGCGCGCCACAGCACCTTGCTGCCCATCATCACCTTTGCGGGGGTGCCTGCGACATCCACTTTCAATGCCTCAGCCGGACGCAGCGTATGCGCGGCGGCATACAGCGTTGCTCCCGCTTCGTCCAGCACCGTCAGCGTGCCGTTGGCGGGCTGCAGCGGGTAGATGCCCACATGCGTGCCCTTGGCATCGACCTTCACATCTGTCACCGCGTCGAGCGACACCTCGTCAGGCACACCGATGCCACGATAGGGCAGCCAGTACTCCGTCCACTCCTCAGTACCATGAGGGGCGAAGAGGGGTTGGCGGAACGATGAGTTCAGCGAACTCCCTTCCGTATTCTGGTTGAAGAGGCGGCCGCCCTGCATCTCCACATACTGTGTGCCGCAGTCCGACAGCAGGTCCACCCAGATGGTTCCGTCGTCATTGCGCGACCAGGCAAAGTACTTTCTGCCGAGTTTCTCATCACGCAATGCATAGTGCAGCATGCCCCAGTCGCTCTTCTCGTAATAGGAGCCGAAGAAGGGCTTGCGGGTGCCCACCACATGGTACGATATGCTCGGCAGACCTTCCTGATTGGCATATTGCGATATGTCCTTGCCTCTCCCGTCAATGGGGTATGACAGGTATTCTCCTCCATGTCCGATGGCGTGGGATCCCGGGTAGACGAGGGTCAGGTCGGGGGCAGAGATCACGCCCGAGTTCGTCCACGAGTAATAGGGCTGGAAACCGCCTGTGAGGTTGTACCATGTCGAGGTGGTGCGCAACCACACACCGTCCTTGGGGAGGTTGATCTCCACGCACCAGCGTGTGTGGCTCGTCATCTCCATCACACCGATGTAGCAGCTCACGCTGCCGTCGGCCTTCTGTTCTGTCCGCCAGTCCACATTGTTCGAGCAGGAGGGGGCATGGCCGATGACGCCATAGTTGAACTCAATGCCGCCGCTCGTCCAAGGACCACGCATGGCGATGTCGCGGAACTTCACGGCATTATTGTCGTAGAACATCTCTTTGCCTGCCTTCTTGTCGAACACCGACCACACCTTGCCGCCGATCTCGGGGAACACCTTCACACGCAGGTAGGGGTTCTCCAGGACCACCATCTTCCACGACTGTTGTACGGGCGTGGTAGAGAACTGCTGGAAGGTGCAGTAGGGATAGCAGTTGCGTCCGATGGTGGGAATCGGGTTCGCGTCACCGAACGGATAGGTCGTCATCACAGTGTCCTTCACCGTCACCGTCTGAGCAGCCACGCCCAGACAAGCCGTTGCCAGGACCACAAGCAGGAAATGTTTTTTCATCATCATATTGTTTTTTTTGTTTATTTTACAACAAATTTACATCCGCCCTTGACATACACTCCGGCGGGCAATGTCGCGCTGTCTTCTCCTACGGCCCTTCCCTGCAGGTCATAGATCTGCTCGGGGGCTTCCGGAAGCATCAGCGGTTCGACGCCTGCACCAATCTGTACGGTGAGGATTCCCGTCACATAGCGCAGTTCATAGTTGGGGGCTTCACCGCCGCTCGCGACAATGTCATAGAGTCCGGGGGCAGAGTGCTCATCTGCATCGGTGGTGATCGTGGGTTGAACCGTGATTACCGATTCATCTTCTCCGTTCACGAATCCGCTGTATGTGCAGGTGAATGTGGGATTCGGCTCTCCTTCCCGGCGGGTGGCATCCTGTACGCGCACTGTGAGGCGTGCGGGCTTGACCGTCAGCACTGAGGGCTGCAGCACAAGCGTGTAGTTGTCATTCTTCAATGCGCCGCCGCTGAGCACGATGGGATAGTCGCCGACAGGGCTCTGCTTGTCTGCTTCACACGAGGCGACAGGTGTCTCTGCCAGCACACTGCTTTCAGTGTCTGTGCCTGCCAAGCCTTCTATCACCACGGTCAGTCGGGGATTCTTTGTGCCATAGTTGCGGCTGATGTCGCGCGTAGTGGCAATGAGTGTGGCAGGATGGATGGTATAAGTGAAGGGAACCGTCAGCGTGTAGCTGACATTCTCAATGTAGATGCGGATGGTCGCTGTGGTCGTATAGGTACCCACATTGGTCTGCATGGCTGAAGTCGTGAGGGTGGTCTCAAAGTCACACTCCACCTGCGGCTTCTGCGGCTGTCCGTTATAGATATAGGAGTCCTTGATCGTGGCGATGCTGCTCACCTGGCTGCCTGGCACGAAGTCGGCATAGGCATCGGGATAGAGTGCGCGGATCTCCAAGCCCTCCGGAACGCCTTCCAGGGTATTCGTGCCCAGCGAGGGGGCCTTGCTGGCCGTGATGGTCAGTCGGGTGAGCGAGGTGCAGCCTGCCAGCAGGTACGAGCCCATCATCGTGAACTCACCCGTCAGCACCACCTGCTTGATGAGGTGTCGGTAGATGCTCCAGGGCGTGCTGTCAGCCGAACTGTAATAGGCAGTGCGCTCCGATCCGGTGATGTACAGCGTGCGTGTCTCAGGGTCGAAACGCCAGTTGGCCTTTGGACCGCAGGAGCCGGCACGGACCATGTCGTTCGTCATGGCCTCTGCCACGGTCTGCACCTGCCAGATACGCAGCCGCTCGCCTTCCGAACGGGAAGCCGTGTCAAAGGTCCCGTCTTCCGGGTTGTAGGCCAGATAGAGGCCCTCGCCTTCGTCGCCCTCGCCTTCCAGACGCAGTGCATAGCGATCGGTATAGGGATTGTAGAAGATATCCTGGATGGACAGGGTACATATCGTCAGCATATCCGTCAGCCTTGGCTGCCCATCCTCATAGGCGAGGTACAGCCGGTTGCCCTTCTCGTCCGTCATGCTCACCATGTATTCGGTGGCGGGCAGGGTTTCGGGGGTTCCCCAAGGCACGGTGGCCACGGTGGTGTCACCGTTGGCTTGGGCAGCACGGGCTTCCGCCACGGCAGTCTTGAGCTGTTCTGCCAATGCCGACAGCACGGCTGCGTCAGCCTCCTCTCCTACAGCCTTCTGGACTTGATGGATGGCTATGCGCAGTGCCAGGTCTGCATATCCCTTCGTGAGGTCTATGCATGTCGATGCCTTCTGGGCCATGTGCTTCAGCGCATCACCGTTCCATGTCGCCTCGGCGGGCCACAGCTTCCAGCCGGTGTACGAAGCACCGTTCTTCATGTTGATCACAGCACCGGCAGAGGTCGATGCAGTGCCCATCGGTTGTCGGCCGGTGGCATGCACGATGGCATAGGTGCGCTCTCCCGTCAGCACGAGGCGTACGGCAGCAGAGGCGGATGGTGTCTCCGTGACACCGATGCGGATGGTCGATGCCGCCATGGCCAGGTTCAGGTAGTAGCCCTTCGCATTGCGCAGGTAGTAGCACTCCTCTCCGGCATCGAAGGCGGGCTCCAGGAAGAACTGCGCATCTTCGACATCGCAGGCATCTTCAATGGTGACCTTGCTGGCCGAGGCGTTCAGCGTCAGCCAGCGCGACGATGATGTGTTCTGCAGACAGAAAGCCTGCGAGGTGGGATATTCGGTGAAGAGTTGTGCACTCTTGTCTCTTTCGTCTGCCTCGCTCACCCAGACGGTAGCCTTGGTCGACGAGAGCGTCTTCTTGCCGCCGTTGGGGTAGACCACCGTCGGGGAGGATGTCTCAAGGGTGTAGGTACCTCCGAGCATGCCGGCGGGGAAGAGCACGGTGAGGGTGGCTATGCAGCCGCTCTCAGTGGCAAAGGGGGCGTTGGTGGGCGACCAGCAACCCATTCTCACACCATCACTGCCCCGATGTTTCGTCATCAGGGCATGGTCTCCCTCCTCCGGCGACAGCGTCGCCTTCAGCAGCGACGAGCCCTGAGGCAGGGTGACATCTACCTGGAAGGCTGTCACCGTGGCGGCATCGCTCATGTACAGATGTATCTCGGCCGTATCGCCACGCTGGGCCACACAGTCGCCCAGGAAGAGCGACACTTCCGCACGGAGACACCCCAATGCGGCAACCAGCAGTACTGTAATCAGACTCAAACGCTTCATACTCATCCTCCCTTATCTACAGATTACTACTTTGGTTCCACCCACGATGTACACTCCGTCAGGCAGTTCCACACGCATCTCACCAGGCGTGAGGTGCAGGTGCTGCACGCAGATGCCACCCACGGTCATCACATCTACATCGGTCTCCTCCAGTGTCGTTATGGTCAGCAGTCGGCCGCCCTCGATACTCAGGGTGGGCACGGCCGTATCCAGACCTGTCGTCTCCTCAAATCCTATCTGCAACGAAGCCAGTCGTTTTTCTTCACCGTCGGCCTCTGTCACTCGCCCGTGTGAGAGCCAGGCCTTGCGTTCTCCCATAGCCACGGTGCCTTCGGCGGCCAGCGTGAGTTGCAGCAGTGCGGGACAGGGCACGGCAAGGGTGATGTCTGACGAGGTGGGAAGCAGCACCAGACGGGTGACGCCATCCTCTATTTGTTGTACGGAGAGGGTATAGCCTGCCACCTCGTCGCCCAGCGTGGCAGCTGCCAGCACCAGTCCTTCGGGGAGGCGCACATCGAGTTGCAGGGCATGCACAGTGGTCGCTTCATCGGCATCATCGGCCAGACCGACAGTCACTCCCGTGGTCTCCCCTGCCCCGATTTCAAAGTCCTCTGCCAGCAGGCTCACACTCGAGGCGGGTGTACGCAGGCGGTTTGTCGAGGCGGCACCGCGTTCACGCGACAGGATACGCCGCACGATGCACACCACATCGGCCATGTCGACACTCTTGTCGTAGTTCACATCGGCTCGGTCAACATCGAGCTCCTCGGGGCGCTCGCCCATGACATAGCAGAAGGTCAGATAGGCATCCGTCACCGTCACCTCGCCGTCGTGGTTCACATCGCCCTCCACAGCCGTGTCAAACTGCGTCAGGTCATAGGGCGTGAGGTGCGAATAGATGTAATCGGCACGCGTCGAAAGCCATTTCTTGGCCTTCGTCACCAGTTGCGGATAGGAGATGCTCTTGCTCCAACGCTGCGAGTCCCTTTCGAAGGACACATGGGCAAAGTCATAATAGTCCTGCACGAACTCCTGCAGTTGCTTCACGCCGTCTGCCTCGATGAAGTTCGTCCACACCCGGTAGTAGTAGCGTTGGATGATGCCCAGCATCTTGAGGTCGCCGAAGAAGTGCGAACCCACCAGGTCCCAGTTGGCATTCACCCATTCCTCGCGTTGCATGTTCTCAAAGTAGGTGTACGCTGTCGGATAGCCGTAGCACCAGTCGAAGTCCCACAGAGGACCGAAGATGATCTTGCTGTCGATGTCGCCGAGGTCTTCCTTGAACAGGAAGGTGCTCTTCGGGTGGTTGCTCTCGCGGTTCATGTTCAGATCGTTGACCAGCATGAATCGTGCGCAGGCATCCACATCCAGCAGCTCTTCTATCTCGTCGGTGCGGCCGGCAACGGCATCGGTGAAGCGGTTGAAGTCGGTCTTGATATCTTCGATGCGCTCATTCCGTCGCGAGGTGGTCCATTCGTCAAATCCGGGTTCCTTGATGTTCACGGGCAGGTTGTAGGCTGTCGTGCGGAACTTGTAGGTGGCATCGTACTCCACGCTCAGTTCCACCATGTATCCTATCTCCTCGTCGCCGTCCACGCTGTTGTTGCCGAATCCCACCTTCTCGGTGAACATGTAGTTGCCCTTGTAATCACCGTTCACATAGAGTTCTACGGGCACGATGTGGTTGCAGGCTACGGCATCCACCATCTGTCCGGAGTACAGTGCCAGGGCGTTGGCAAACAGCGACCCTGTCTGGTAGTTGCTCAGCAGCACCCAGCTGCGTCCGGCGGTCAGGCCGAAGGGTTTCACCTTCTCGTCGAACTTCAGTCGGTAGGGTTTCTTGGGCCAGCCCCACGAGGTGTTGCCGCGTCCCTTGATCCACACATCATGCTTCGGCATGTCGTCATAGGTGCCGTTGCCCGTAATCTGGAAGGTGGCATGCAGATAGGTGTTCTTGCTGGTCACCGTGGCATTGTTGTCGATGCGGATGTCGATGCGGGGCACACCGTTGGGATTGTCGGTGAGCCAGTCGGTATAGACGGTCAGTGTGCGTCCCAGAGGGGCGAAGACAAGTTCTTCCTTGTCATTCCGCACGAGCTGCACATTGCCGCGGCCCACCACCGTGAAGGGGATGGGGTGGTCGAAGCGCAGGCGACTCTCCTTGCTGAACACCTGCTCGCCGTCGGCCTGTACGGTCACCTCCACGCCATCTGTCTTGAAACTGGGTACCAGCCGTTTGCCGATGGCATTGAGGGTGAGGTGTAGGGTATCGCCGAGCAGCGATTCTTCGCGGGCCTCCACATCGCGGTGGAGGGCAGGATTGTACTTGTTGTTGAACTTGAACGATGTCAGCCGAGGCAACTCGGGCAACTCGGTGGTACAGTCTGCATATCTGCTTTGTTCATAGGTCATCGTTCGTCCGTCTGTAAGCGTCAGCGACAATGTGCCGCCATCGCTTACCTCCGGAGCCCCTTTCAACAGAGCAGCGGGAAATGCATGTATGCTTCCATCTCGCAGATGCACATAGTACACCGTGTCAGCCATCATTTGTTCCACTCCCGCTGCGACAAGCAGCCAGAGCGAACATATCATTATCAGCAGTCTCTTGGTCATTCTTTCAGGTTCAACATTCATTCGATGAGTCACACCCATCGTACAGGTTTTTTTAAAGTCCCCGCCATCCTCCCGGACAGCGGGGACCAGCTTTTCTTATTCAGTCACGAAAAAACTTATTGTAATCACTTGATGATCTTCTTCTTTCCATCAATGATGTAGAGTCCTCTCTCGGGCATGACGACACGGCGGCCGGTGAGGTCGTAGGTGCCATGCTGGATGGGAGTGCAGGGCTCAACGAGATCCTTCAGCTCATAGACGCGGGTTTCCTCGTCAACGACTTCCTTCACGAAGAAGCGTGAGCCGCCGGCGGCAGGACCCCAGTAGAGCATAGGACCGAAGGTGCCACGGCAAGGATTGTGCAGTGAGAAGTTGATGTCACCGCTGTGGTCACCGTGGAACGATACGGAGTTGAGCGTACCATTGTTGATCACCTCATAACTGCAGGAGTCAGTGGTCATCGGCATGCAGGTCTCGAAGGCCCACTGGTAGCCGATCATCTTGCCGTCAGCAACACTCTTGATGTAGTAGTGACGCGGACCCTTCTCGGGAACATTGACGAACTGCCACTGGAAGGCGGGATCCTGGTCATCGAGGAAGTCATAGCCAGCCTGGCCCGATTCCATATTGTTGTAGATGCCCGACTCCTTGCCGTAGTTGTTCATCCACTGGTCATTGACATTGTAGATCACATAGGTCTTGCCCTCCTCGGGAAGAACCATCTCCAGTGCATCGTAGGCAGCATACAGTGCTTCGGCAGCGGCAGCCAGTTCTTCGTCGGTACCACCGTTCTCCAGCAGGTAGTCAGCCTTCTCGATGGCGGCGTTGTAGTCCTTCAGGCTCTTCATGTTACCTACATCGGGACCCTCGGTGAAGTCATTCTTCACAGCGTTGTAAGCCTCCTGCAGGAGTTCATACTTGGTCTTCTCGAAGGTAGAGGCATCGATGGTGATGCTGGCACCCTCGGCATTGTTGAAGGTGTAGGAGAAGTCGCAGATGACACTGCTGAACTGTACGATCACGCTGTTGGTGGTCTTCTTCACATTGTAGGGGAGTTCTGCACCTTCCAGGCTGTAGAAGTGGAGGTCATCGAAGGCACAGTTCTTGTCGGCCGTCAGTGAGTATACACTCGTCGCGGTAGCGAAGTGAATCATCTTGCCGGCAGCGGCAGCAGCAAGGGGCACGCTCTCGATTTCCGACCAGATATACCATGCGGAGGCACTGTTGGCAGTACCATTCCACTGTACGATAGGACCGCACACACCATTGATGCTGTAACCGTTGGGGTTGACGGCAGAGGAGCCACCTTGTGTGTTGTATGTAGTGGTGGGCACGCCACCATTGTGGTTGCAGGTATGGCACATGTACCAGCCACCGTCACCGATTTCGGCACGCAGGCCCCATTGGCCGTAGCCGAGACTCGGCACATCCCAGCGGCAGGGTTCCTCACCCAGCTTCACATAGGCGGGGTTACCCCAGAGGATCTCTTCACCAGTGGGCTCCCAGGCTTCACCGCTGCGCACGAAGCGTGCCAGATACTTGCCCGTACCTACATTCTTCACATTGTAGCAAACATAGCCATCGCCAAGATCCGAAGCATCGACCTTCTCGAAGATCCAACGCTGGTTCTTGTCGGCAGGATCAGCACTGTCCCACCACAGGATGGAATCCTGGAGCACGGTCATCACCTTGCGGTGACCACCGTTTTGATGGTAACCTGCAAAAGCATTGGGAATCATGTACTCGACACCTTCCTTGATACCGTTGGGAGTCAGTTCTTCCATCTGGTCAATGGCAGCGAGCAGAACATCCGTAGCAGCAACCAGTTCGGCATCCGTACCACCGTTGTTCAGCAGTTCCTGAGCCTTGGCCTTGGCCTCTTCAAAGTTTCCGGGAACAGAGGTATAGAAGCCGGGGTCGGTACCTACATAGAAGGTACCCAGACTATTGGCCTCTTTAATGGCCTGCATCAGTTCGGCTACAGCCTGCGACTTGCCGTTGACGATGATCTCGAACGGATTGCACTGCAGACGCCACTCGTTGGCAAGGTTCTCAAGGGCAAGATAGAACTCGCTGATGGGCTCTTCGAGGAGGAAGCTGATGGTCTGATAACCGTCAGAACCTACACTCCAACCACTCTGCCAGAAGCAGTTGCTGGGATAATCATCGATCAAGCCCCTCCAGCTGCCATCGCTGCTGTACCAGCCGCTGAAGTTGAAGGAGATATTCTCATAGGGCACATTGATGCGGTTGCCATCAGCATCGAAGATGTAGAACTCGTCGATCAGCATGTCACCGCCGCGGGGACCCCATACGAGCGAGATGCTGATTTCCTGAACGGGAGCAGCGAGCTTGATGACGGGAGAGATGAACTGCATGACCTGGAAATCCAGACCGCAGAGCATCTGGTCCTGGAAGAAGTTGCTGAAGTACGGATCAGCCCAGCAGGACCCTGCAGTGGTGTTGTAACGCTTCGTGGGATCTACGGGATCGGGAATCAGAATCCAGTCGTAGGGAAGTTCCGAGGCACCCTTGATGACAGCAGCCACGCAGGCATTCACGGCACCTTCGATGGTAGCCACATAGGCGAAGCCCGATGAGGCAGATACCTTTTCTTCTTCAATATCGGCAAGCAGCGCACCTACCTGCTCAAGCAGTTTGCGCAGGCTCTCCTCCTGACTCAGAGGATACTGGCCTACCTCGGTGCCGAAGCCCGGGTGTGAGGTCAGACCGAAGCAAGGCTCGTCTTCCGAAATCTCTTCGGGACTGTCGAGGAATACCGACAGGGCATCGAAGGCATCCCACAGGGCGTCGATACGCACCTGATCGATATACTCCTGGAAGTCTGCCTTATAGCCTTCAATCTCATCGTAGTTCAGCGTGTTGGCAGTGAGGTCAGCCTCTACCTGAGCAATCTTCTTCTTCAGGTTCACCACCTGCTGGGCGACCATGTCGCTCCATTCGCTTTCGGCAACCTCCTTGGCAGTGGCGAGTTGTTCACTGAGGCTGGTCAAGGCAGCCATGCCGGGACGGGCCAGTGAGCAGGCAATGCGGATGGCATCCGTGGCAGCCTCCATGGCCTCAATGGTGGTGGCATTCTCAGCGGTAGGCATAGCCTCGGCAAATGCCTTGGCACCGTCGGCAGTCAGAGGCTGCGACATCATTTCCTCAGCCAGAGCCACATCCTTGGCAAGGTTGATCTTGGCCATCTCGACCAGAGCCTCGTCGGTGGTGACATCACCGAAACTGTACAGCGTAGCACCGTCGAAGCCAAGCCAGAACAGGTTGTTCTCAGCCTTGGCGCCAAGGCCCACCTTCAGCTTACCGTCGGTGACAGTGGCAGCCACACTGAAGCGGCGGCCATGCAGCCAGGTACGGCCATCGGTGAACGAACCCGTGACGTTGGTGGCAACGGCGATGGAGTCCTCGTTGGCAAACATGTAGCCACCGTAGGCTTCCTTCCAGTCATCGGGATTTTCTACATCATAGCCACTGCGTGCAAACACGCAGAAAGCACTGAACACATAAGTGCCGTTCGGCAGGTTCTTCACGGTCTGGCTGATGCTGTTCTTGCTGACAACAGCCTGATTGCCGTTCCACATCTCGAAGTTGGGTGATTGCCAACCCCAGTAGCCATAGTTTCCGCTCCAGTCCTCGGAATGTTTCGAGACAAGCCAGTTGTAACCGCTGGATACATTTGCGCGATCATACTTGATGTCCCAACCCTTCAACAGTTCGTCGCAGTTGGGGTTCACCAGTTTGTCCGTCACATCGGTACCGCCGGCAAAAGCGGACAGAGACATCATTGCAGCAACGGCTGCACTCAGAATAGTAAATCTCTTCATGATAGTGATGTTTTTGGTTAATAAATAAATAGGAATAAATAAAATAAATAAAGTATAATATATTACTTTCTTTTCTCTTCAAGGGAGATGTTGTCATCGCGCAGCCAGCCTATGGGCACCAGCTCGAAGTAGTCGATCATGTTGCCGCCGCGGTTGCTCACATCCTTCAGGCGTACCCAGTGGTCGCCCTCACCGAAGTACTTGGTGGTGAGCACCAGACGCAGGCACTGGGGTGAGTTGCGGGCGGTCTTCGAACCAGTGTTCACCAACTGTGTCGTGATGCCTTTCAGGTAGCCACGGTTCTTCATCTGCTTGTCATTGGCCACGCCGTTGTCGTCGGTCATGTCATCGCGCACCCAGCCCACCAAGGGGTTCTCGGCCGTCAGCGCCAGGTCGATGGGGATGCCCGTGATGACATTGTCCACATAGAACTGCAGCGCACCGCGGCTGGTGTACGAACTGTAGGCCACGCGCAGCTCATAGGTGCCTGCAGGCACATGGGGGATGCGAAGGGCCAGGTCGCTGGTCTCGAAGTTCATGGCATCGCCCTGGAAACTGCACGACGAGTTGAACTCACCCAGATAGCGGAACTTGGAGGGAGGACCGAACACCTTCAGTCTCGGGCTGTAGTCTTCGGGAATCATGGTGAAGTTGAAATAGCCGGTCAGCGTATAGGTGGGATTGTCGCCCCAGCGGATGTTGTTGGTGGTCATCTCCGGCAGGATGGAGGCGATGTCGAAGCGGATGGGCTCGTACAGCACCTGACCCACCATGATGTCCTCGTCATACACCAGTATCTCGTCGATGAGCATGATGGTGCCGTTCAGCGCATCCTGGTTGTAATCGGGATACTCTTCGCGGTTATTGCGCACTTCTACGGGGTCCAGTATGTGGATGTTGAAGTAAGCGCCCTTCTTTCCGGCCTGACAGTGGTATTTGTCGAACGGGTTGATGAGGTTCTTGCAGTAGTTCAGCAGCATCTCGTGTCCGTATGTGCCTACGCTCAGCGGACGCGACATCTTTATCATGGTACCCTGCATGGTCTCGTAGTACTCCGTGCGGTCGCTCTTCGAGGTCTGCATGATTTCCGAGTCAAACAGGCAGGAGCCATACTGGAACTTGGCGATGTCGTAGCACACCGCACGGCTGTAGAGCAGCTTGCGGTCCAGGAGGTGGTAGGCGATGAACTTGTTCAGCGCGTTGTCCTCGCTGGTGTAGTCGCTCGACTTGGCCTCGGGATACCACACCTTGCACTTCTTGTACAGGTCCTCCACGGTGTAGATGCCGTACGAGGCATACACCTCGTCGGGCTCGCAGAACGCCGTGTAGCCGATATAGCGGTGTACGGGATAGGTCGGGTCCTTCTGCTCGTAGGTCATGTCCTCATACTCCTGCATCTTGTTATCCCAGCCCGTTATCTTCAGGGCCTCCGAGAAGAGCGAGAGGAAGGGCGTGTCGCTAATCTCCGTGGGGAGCATCTTTGCCGAGGGGTTCATCACATCGCCCATGGTGTGGATAACACCGTTCTCCACCTCCTCGTCGCAGGCAATCATCAGCGCTTCGTTGATGTACAGCTGGCTGCGCAGGTTCTCGTCCACATCGTAGCTCACCGTCAGGAAACGGTCGTTGAGGTTCTTGAAGCGCAGCACATCACTGCCGTCGAGGTCCATGGTGAGCACCTTCTTGGTGAGGATGTGAGTGCCGGCGAGGATGCGGCACATCGAGTCGGAGAGTTCCTCCAATACCGGCGAGGTGACACCCGTCCAGATCTCACGCTTGGCACCGGGTTTCAGCGACTCGCGCCAGATGCTGTCCTGTTCCACGAGAAATCGTTCGATGGCCTCGTTGGTGGGGGCAAAACAAGTATACTCGCCATAGGCTTTCATCAAGGTGAACTCGCCGCTGCGTTTCAGGATGTAGATGAAGTCGCTGAAGACATCATCATGCGACTGCAGGAAACTACCCACCGTCTCGCCTCTGAATGTGTAGAGGTTGCCCTCCAGAAAATGTTCAGTACATCCAGTCAAGCCGACCATCACGGTCAACGCAACCAAGCTTTTTTTCAGGTATTGACGCATTGAATCTTTCATGATTATTGCTTTCTCATTTT
>R22__coassemble_228_pt1 | contig 43562 bp, 42 predicted proteins | sample R22__metabat2_low_PE_006 | metagenome-assembled genome bin R22
AAAAAAAACATTTTTCCCCCCCCTTTTCTGTTCGCCATAACAGTATCCCGGTTCACCCCCCAACCAACCCCCATTACCCCGCGGCCCACCCCCCCCCCACGAAGGCTCGTGCAAGCGAGTGCAGTACCATGCTCGCATGAGTACTGCCGAGCGCAGCCGAGGCAAGACCGAAGGTCAAAACGAAAACTTTTATTTGGACGGAAGACAGAGGACGGAAGAAAGGCGGGCGAAACGCCCGCCACGAAAACGAAAACGAAAACTTTTTCTTTCCCCTTGAAGGCGGCGAGACGCCACGGTAACGAAAACTTTTATTTGGACGGAGGACAGAGGACGGAGGACGGAAGAAAGGCGGGCGAAACGCCCGCCGACGATAACGATAACTATTTCTTTCCCCCTTGCAGTTCGGGCTAAAAGGCTAAAGGGGGAAAGGGCTAAGCAAATCCCCTTGAAGGCGGCGAGACGCCACGGTAACGATAACGATAACGATAACTATTTCTTTCCCCCTTGAAGGCGGCGAGACGTCACGGTAACGAAAACTTTTTCTTTCCCCCTTGCTTTTCGGGCTTGGGGGAAAGTTTTTACTTGGTGGGGTGGCGGAAGGTGTATTGCTCGCCGATGTCCATAATCATGAAGGGGGGATAGGCGTAGGTGGCATCGCCATAACGGTCCTCCCGCTTGAAGAACTCCTTGAACGACTCACGATGGTCGACGGTATGGCCGAGTTCGTTCTCATGACAGGGGATGTAGAGCGGCGGACAGGCGGTGGCACCGGGTGCCTGCATGCAGGGCGTGAATACGCTCTTGATGGAGTTCCATGAGGGAACGAGCAGAAGATCCGCAGCGCGATAATGGGCCAAGGCAGCGTACTTCTCCTTTACGGCATTGTCGCCCGTATCGATGATGCGCCAGCCATCGAACTCCAGGATATAGACATTGCAGGGGACATCCTTGCCCTGATTGCCGAACAGCGTGCTGACGCTGATGCCACAGACATCCACGGGCTCCGTCACATCCTCCTCCAGGGCGATGAGGTTATCGCCGAATGTGCAGCCGCGAAGGGTGCTGCAAGGGAGTACGACAGCCTTGCCGGCCTGCGTCATCGCATCGACCATGAGCGGATTGAAATGGTCGCCGTGGGGATGCGTGAGGAAGAAGGCATCGGCCTTGGCAGCAATCGCTGCGGCCTCGTCGGCTGTGCCGTCCCACCGCAAGTCCACGACGAAGCAGCGTTCGCTGGTGCGCAGGATGAATCCCATATTATAGACTTTCAACACCTCCAACACACCGGGTTCGGGAGCCGGACGACTGACAAAGTCGAGCGCCTTGCTCCGTGCATCACCGCGCCAGGCTGACGTAACCTGACGGAAGTTTGCCACGCTCTCGGCAGGGGCATCGGAGGCATACTCCACCACATGCAAGGGATAGTCGAGCAGACGCAGTATGTCGCGGCGTATGAGGGCCTTGCGCGAACCGTCGTCGACCATCGGGCCGTTCATCGCCTTCAACCGGTCCACGAGCGTGTAGGTGTCGCATATCCATTGATAGGGCGCCTGCTCGGCCTGCTTCTGCTGCTGACGCATGAAGCGCTTCACCATACGGCCCGTGCGCGTGCCCTTGGCATCTCGGGCAAACTGCTGACAGAACGTCAGCATGTCGGTACGCAGTTCTTCGTTGGTCTGCGGTTTCCAGTCAAAGCCAAAGCAGACAGTCGATGCACACAACATCAGGAGGATAGAAAGGAGAGTCTTTTTCATACGCAATAGTATCGTTGGTTCTTTTCTCAAAAGAACGATTGTTTCAGTACAAGTTCTCTTCCTCACTCAAACCGTATGGTCTTGGAGGGACGGATGTGGGAGATGAGATGGGAGGGGACGATGAGCATGGCTACCGAGCAGATGAGCATGCCGATGTTGAGGACGATGAGCCAGGGCCAGTTGAACTCGATGGGAACGCTGTCGAGGTAGTAGTTGGCGGGATCGAGGGGCATGAGGTGGGTGTACTTCTGCAGGGCGCAGATACCCAGCCCGATGGCATTGCCATAGAGCATGCCGCGTCCGATGATGTATGCCGACAGATAGAGGAAGGTGCGACGGATGGAGACGTTGGGCGAGCCGAGAGCCTTGAGGATGCCGATGAAACGGGTGCGCTCGAGGATGAGGATGAGAAGCCCCGAGATGATGGTGAAGCCTGCCACACCGAGCATGAGCAGGAGGATGATCCATACATTCATGTCGAGGACGTCGAGCCACGCGAAGAGGTTGGGGTTCTGCTCCTCGATGGTCTGCAGGAAATAAGCGGTGCCATGGGCATTGCCATAGGCATCGACCTTCTCCCCTACTTCCCACGCGAGACGCGAGAGATGGCGGTAGTCGTCGATGGCTACCTCGAGGCCCGACACCTCCTCGTCGCTCCAGCCGTTGAGCCGCTGCACAAGGGCGAGGTCGGACACGGCAAAGAGGTCGTCGAAATCACCGAACCCCGTCTCGTAGATGCCGCAGACGGTGAAACGCCGGGCACGGATGTTGTCCTGAATGAAATAGGTATCGACGACATCGCCCACACGGAGCAGGAGCTTGTCGGCCATGGAACGGGAGATGAGGATGGCATTGGAGCCGGTGCCGATGGAGTCGACGGTACCCTCCTGCAGATAGGAGTCGAAGAAGGCAAGGTCGTACTCCTCGCCCACTCCCTTGAGGACGAAGCCGAGGAAGTCGTCGCCCGTGCGGAAGATGCCGGGCTTGGTGGCATAGCGCTGCACATGACGCACGCCCTGCGTGGCAGCGACAAGCGCTGTGAGCGTATCGCCGACCTCGACGGGAGAGGTCTCGTAGGAGAGGTTACCGCCGTCGTAACTGCTGATGTGCAGATGGGAGTTGAAACCGATGACCTTGGAACGTATCTCGTGCTTGAAGCCGAGCGACACGCACACGGTAACAATCATCACAGCCAGACCCAGCGCCACACCAGCCTGGGCAATGATGACGGCAGGACGCGACACGCGCCGTTCGCCATGCTGGCTCTTGTGAAGCCTTCGGGCTATGAATCGTTCAACGTTCAAGGGGCAATCAGATAGTGCGTCCGGGATAGGCTTCGAGGGCCTTGCTGAGGACGAAGAGCGCACGCTGCAGGTCGGGTTTCTGGAGCACATACGCCATGCGCACCTCGTCGCGCCCCAGTCCGGGCGTGGTGTAGAAACCTGCGGCAGGAGCCATCATGACGGTCTCGCCCTCGTAGTTGAACTCGCTGAGACACCAGGCGCAGAACTTCTCGGCATCGTCGACCGGCAGCCGTGCCACGGTATAGAAGGCACCCATGGGGATGGGACTGTAGACGCCGGGGATGCGGTTGAGACCGTCGATGAGACACTTGCGTCGCTCGACATATTCGTCGTAGTTCTCGCGCTGGTACTCCTCGCCGGCATCGAGCGATGCCTCGGCAGCAATCTGACCGATGAGGGGCGGACAGAGACGGGCCTGACAGAACTTCATGACGGCACGGCGCACCTCCTCGTTCTTGGTGATGAGGGCTCCGATGCGGATGCCGCACTCGCTGTAACGCTTGCTGGCCGAGTCGATGAGCACCACATTGTTCTGGATGCCCTCGAGGTGGCAGGCGCTGATATAGGGCGAGCCGGTGTAGATGAACTCGCGGTATACCTCGTCGGAGAAGAGGTACAGGTCGTACTTCTTCACGAGGTCGCGTATCTGGTTCATCTCCTGACGGGTATAGAGATATCCCGTGGGATTGTTGGGGTTGCAGATGAGGATAGCCTTGGTGCGCTCGTTGATGAGTTCCTCGAACTTCTCGACCTTGGGCAGACAGAAGCCTTCGTCGATGGTGGTGCTGATGGTGCGGATGACGGCACCGGCAGAGATGGCAAAGGCCATGTAGTTGGCATAGGCGGGCTCGGGAACGATGATTTCGTCGCCCGGGTTCAGGCATGCCATGAAGGCGAAGAGCACCGCCTCGCTGCCACCGGTGGTGATGATGATGTCGTCGGGGGTGACATTTATCTTATACTTCGCATAGTACCCCACCAACTTCTCGCGGTAACTGCGGAAGCCCTGCGACGGAGTATACTCGAGCACACGATGGTCGAGGTTGCGGATGGCATCGAGGGCCGCCTTGGGTGTGGGGAGGTCGGGCTGACCGATATTGAGACGGTAGACACGAATGCCGCGGTCTTCAGCGGCATAAGCCAACGGAGCCAACTTGCGGATGGGCGATGGGGGCATGAGCGTTCCTCGTTCGGATATCTGGGGCATAATGAAAAATTTATGTTTATTTTTTCGTCCGCAAAGATAGTGAAAAACTCTTTTTATTCGTAATTTTGCAACTCGAAATCTACTAATTTAATTAAAAATAGCGATAAACTATGCAAAACGAATGGTTTGAGTGTAAATTGGAATACGATAAGATGAAGGAAGACGGCACGATGAAGCGCGTGAAGGGTGAGTCGCGTCTGGTGAATGCCATCACTTGCTCGGAGGCCGAGAGCCGCATGATAGAGGAGATGAAGAGCTACATCAGCGGTGAGTTCATGGTGACGGACATCAAGCGCGTGAAGTATGCCGAGACCTTCTTCACCGATGACGAGGCTGCCGACCGCTACTTCAAGATCAAGCTCCTCTTCATCACCCTTGACGAGAAGACCGCCGCCGAGAAGAAGACCACCCAGAACGTGCTGGTGCAGGCCGCTGACCTGAAGGATGCCGTGGCACGTCTTGGCGAAGGCATGAAGGGCAGCATGATGGACTACACCATCGCTTCGGTTGCCGAGGCTTCCTATCTGGACGTATACAGATAAGCCATGAGTACCCTCGCAGAACGTCTGGATGCCATCCGTGCCATCCTCCCCGAGGGGGTGACGCTGGTAGCCATCTCGAAATACCATCCTGCCGAGATGATTGCCGAAGCCTATGCGGCCGGCCAGCGGCGGTTCGGCGAGAACCACATCCTGGAGATGGCCGACAAGGCGGCCCGTCTGCCCAAAGACATCGAATGGCACTTCACGGGACATGTGCAGACAAACAAGCTGAAGCACATGGCACCCTTCGTGCATACCATACAGAGCGTAGACAGCTGGCGCCTGCTGTGCGAGATAGACCGTCAGGCGGCACGTTACGACCGCGTGATAGCGTGTCTGCTGCAACTGCATGTGGCACAGGAGGAGACGAAGTACGGCCTGACACCCGATGCGTGTCTGGCGCTGCTCGCCGACAATCCCTGGCGGGAACTGCAACACGTGCGCATCACCGGACTGATGGCCATGGCCACCAACACCGACGACGAACAGCAGGTGCGCAGCGAATTTGCACGGGTGCGTGCACTGTTTGACGAGGTGAAGGAACGCTTCTTCGCCGACGACCCGTCGTTTGCCATCCTCTCGGAAGGCATGACAGCCGACTACCCTCTGGCCATCGCCGAGGGTGCCAACATGGTGCGCATCGGAAGCGCACTGTTCGGCGAAAGAGAATACTGATTGACCGACCGGGACCGCAGCGCAGCAGCACTGCAATCAATGATAGAGATATCGCTTGATGCTCTTCTTGGGCGTCTTCTCGAACTCTTCGGCCTGCATCTCGAAGGCCGACACCTGTGAATAGACCGGCAGCATGCGGTTGAGGTGGGCACGGTTCTGCTCCATGAGTTCGCGTACCTGCTTCTCGTCGAGCCCTTCGCGCATGATCTGCTCGGTATCGGCATAGACAAGTGCAATGATCTTGCCGCCGCGGTCAATGATGAGCGACTCTGCCACGCAGGGCATGGCATTCAGCCGGTCCTCAATCTCCTCGGGATAGATATTGTTGCCCGAAGAACCAAGTATCATGTTCTTGCTGCGTCCACGGATGTAGAGGCGTCCCTCGTCGTCCATCACGCCCAGGTCGCCGGTGTGCAGCCAGCCATCGGCATCGATGGTCTCGCGCGTGAGTTGCTCGTTCTTGTAATATCCTAACATCACATTCTTTCCACGACAGAGCACCTCGCCTGCCACATTCTGCGGGTCGGGGCTGTCGATACGCACTTCCATGTTCACGACAGGCTTGCCGCAACTGCCGGGACGGGTGATCTTCCAATCCTCGTAGCAGATGATGGGAGCACACTCGGTGGCTCCATAGCCCACCGTGTGGGGGAAGTGGATGGAGTGCAGGAAACGGTCGATGTCCTGGTTGAAGGCGGCTCCGCCGATGACAATCTCGTAGAATTCGCCGCCGAACGAACGTATCATCTGTTCGCGCACACTGTTGCGGACGGCTTCGTTGACGATGGGGATGTTCACCAGCACCTTCATGGGGAAGGCCTCAAGCCGCGGCAGGATGCCTTTGCGGATGATCTTCTCGATGATGAGGGGCACGGCAATGATGACATTGGGCTTCACCTCGCTGAAGGCCTGGAAGATGACCTTCGGGCTCGGCAGACGGGTGAGCATATACACATGGGCGCCCAATGACATCTCCCAGAGGAACTCGAAGGCAAAACCGTACATGTGGGCCATGGGGAGCATCGACACTACCCTGTCGCCGGGGTTGAGCAGTATCTTGCCATAGACGAACTCGAGGTTGGAGGTGAGCGCACGGTACGGAATCATCACGCCCTTGGCAAAGCCCGTGGAACCGCTGGTGTAATTGATAAGCGCGAGGGACTCCTCGTCGGGCATCTCGTAATGGATGTCGGTGATGTGGAAACCCTTGGGATAGCGTTGGGCGAACTGTTCGTCGAGGTGAGCGACAGCGTTGTCGGCCTGTGCGTCGCGCGAGAACAGGATGTGCTTGTCGTTGAGTTGCAGCACACAGCGCACGGCAGGGATGCAGTCGGGGATGATGCACTCCCAGATGAGGTCGCTGACGAATACCATGCAAGCATCACTGTGGTTGATGATGTTGTGGATGGTATCTGCCTTGAACTCATGGAGGATGGGCACGGTGACGGCGCCATAGGTGAGCGATGCCAGACATACCACTGCCCAGCCGGAACTGTTGCGTCCGCAGATGGCGATGCGGTCGCCGCGGCGAACACCCATCGTCTCAAACAGCAGGTGCAGGCGGGCTACACGCCGCGCCACATCGCTGTAACGCAAGGTGGCACCCTTGTAATCGGTCAACGCTTCGCGGTCCCAGTTACGCCGCATGCTATCTTCAAGCAACTGTATGACTCCGTCCATTTGCTATATACTCCATTCTGAAAAACTGCGCAAAAGTAAGCAATAAATATGATTCCAGACCAACAAACATTCTTAAAAATAATAAAGAACGGCGCGTTGCGGGCATTGAACGTTACGGAGAGCATTTGAGACGCCTTCATGAACGTGCATCGGGCCTCAGGGGAAAATCAGATGGGAGCAAGGCTGCCGTTGGGTACGATACCGTGCCGAGGAGTCCAATGTGTACCGTGGGCATCCTCCCCCATCGCATTGCAGGGATTTTGGACGACGTCGCTGCAGAAAATCTGGCGAATTGTTTTTTCGTTTGATAAATTAGCAGTACTTTTACACCCGAAATAGATTATTAGCCACAAAATGAAAAGAGACATCGAAATCTTCAACCTCATCGAGGAAGAACACCAGCGTCAGCTGAAGGGCATCGAACTGATTGCCTCCGAGAACTTTGTAAGTGACCAGGTGATGGAGGCCATGGGCTCATACATGACCAACAAATATGCCGAGGGCTACAGCGGCAAGCGCTACTATGGTGGCTGCGAGGTCGTCGACAAGAGCGAGACACTCGCCATCCAGCGTCTGTGCCAACTCTTCGGCGCCGAATATGCCAACGTGCAGCCGCACAGCGGTGCACAGGCCAACGCAGCCGTGTTCCTCGCCTGTCTCAACCCGGGCGACAAGTTCATGGGACTCAACCTGAGCCATGGCGGACACCTCTCACATGGTTCACCCGTCAATACCAGCGGCATTATCTACACTCCCTGCGAGTACAACCTGAAGAAGGAGACGGGACGCGTCGACTACGACCAGATGGAAGAGGTCGCCCTGCGTGAACGGCCCAAGATGATCATCGGTGGCGGCTCGGCCTACAGCCGCGAGTGGGATTATGCCCGCATGCGCAAGATTGCCGACGAGGTGGGCGCCATCCTGATGATTGACATGGCACATCCTGCCGGACTCATCGCTGCCGGACTGCTCGACAACCCGTTGAAATATGCACATATCGTCACCTCCACCACCCACAAGACGTTGCGCGGACCGCGCGGCGGCATCATCCTCATGGGCAAGGACTTCGAGAACCCGTGGGGCAAGACCACTCCGAAGGGTGAGGTGAAGATGATGAGCGCCCTGCTCAACAGCGCCGTATTCCCCGGCATCCAGGGAGGTCCGCTCGAGCATGTCATCGCTGCCAAGGCTGTCGCCTTCGGCGAGGCACTGCAGCCCGAGTTCAAGGAGTACCAGTTACAGGTGAAGAAGAATGCTGCCCGTCTGGCTCAGGAACTCATCGACCGCGGCTTCGACATCGTCAGCGGCGGTACCGACAACCACTCCATGCTCGTCGACCTGCGCACCAAATATCCCGACCTCACGGGTAAGGTGGCTGAGAAAGCCCTCGTGGCAGCCGACATCACCGCCAACAAGAACATGGTTCCCTTCGACACCCGCAGCGCCTTCCAGACCAGCGGTATCCGTCTGGGCACCCCCGCCATCACCACACGCGGTGCCAAGGAGGATATGATGGCCGAGATAGCCGAACTCATCGAGACCGTCCTCAACGCTCCCGAAGACGAGAAGGTCATCGCTGCCGTCCGTGCCAAGGTCAATGCCACGATGAAGGATTATCCCCTCTTCGCCTGGTAATCACCACAATACATCGCATACAAGTAAAGGGAGCCTGTCGCTGGACAGGCTCCCTTTTTTCTTGATGGTTTCCGAGGAAGTTACTGAACGGGATAATCCTTCGGGAAGGTCGTCTGCTGTGAGACACCCTCGGCAGTCCGCAGCCAGGTATCCAACGTACGCTCTCCCTCGTGGAGCACAACGATGCGGGCGCCATTGCCACCCGGCAGACCATTGTAGACCGTGTTGCCACCCGTGAAGCGTCCATAGGCGAGCAGGATGTTATAATAGGCTACCGCATAGTCATCGATATGGTCGTGTCCGCAGAACATACCCATCACATCACCCTGCTCACGGAAGGCGGCAAACAGTCCGGTATTGAGTTTCGCCGCACACTCGCCCTCCTCACGCATGCCGTAACGCGGCCAACGGCTGTCGTTCCAAGCGTAGTTGTACTCGGGAACAGGAATGTGCATATAGGCCACGGCAGGCAGCGGACGGCCACCATTGGCAGCCGTGTATCCAGCACTGAGGGCTCGGTAGTGTGCCACCTGGTCGAAATCGACATAGGCATAGCCTCCGACACCCGGCTGCTGCATGTAGGCATTTGAGTCAAAGATGTAGACAAGGGCAGCGGCAGAGTCGGTGACATGGGACTGCACAGGCAGGACAAAGTCACGGGCAGCACTCCCCTCACCCCGTTCGGGCATCATGCAGAACGGTATCATGCGGAGCATCTCATAAAGGGTGTCGTTGGGTTGGCCCTGTTCCCAGTCGTGATTGCCGAAGGCAACAGCGAAGGGAACGGAATGGTCGGTGCAGAGACGCACGACCTTCGCCATCAGGTCCTGGCTCCCCTTCTCGAAGATGACATCACCCGTGAAAACCGCCAAGTCGGGCTTTTCCTCGTCAAGGACTTGATTCACACGTTCATAAACGACATCCGATTCGGGCACGTGCTTCAGATGAAGGTCCGTGAACTGGACAATCTTGAAAGTACCGTCGTCGTGAAAACGCAATACGGGCAAAGCACACCCGTTGGTATCCTTCTGAGGGATACCCTTACTACATCCTGTCAAGAGAACCGATGACAGGAGAAGGATGGAAAGAAATAGATTCTTCTTCATGAGAAACCGATGGATAGATTTTTTATTCGGTTACAAAGATACAACTTTTTTGACAGCGGTAACGGTTTGGCACATGAACTTTGATAAAGTTTTTTTGCAGAATGTCTACAATGACACATTGCTTGGATGAGACAAGTCCCCTTGGGAGACGCCCCACGTCCCACATAGGATGCCTGTCAGGAGTGCTCTGCTGTCAGTTTGTCATCAAGGTTCCATCATCCGGCTGATTTCCTCAGGAGTGAGCGGAAGGCAGGAAGCGGATTCCCGACTGAAACGACGGCGCAGACGGGATTCCAACTTCTTGTCGGTGATATAGGCAACATCGGTTCGTTTCAACGCGGCAGGAACCCCGGCATACAATGCGCCTTCGGTCTCCAATGATTTGCATACCACTGAGTTGGAAGCAACGATGCAGTGCGGTGCCAGGGTGCATCCCTTGCCCACAGAAACACGGTTTGCCAACCATACGCCCTTGTCCACCACGACAGGGGCTGTGGGAGATGCGACAGTGCCGTTGGCTGTATCGCAGACGAGATGGAAATCGCTGTCGCAGACCTGACAGTCCCATCCAAGCGTGCAATCATCCCCAAAGGAGATGGACTTGCTGCAATAGAGCAGGCTGTTCTGGTTGACAAAGAAATGATTGCCCAATGTGAGGGTGGCGCCGGCAGTGACAACGATGCGTGTGCCACTGTTGATGTCCACCTCATCACCCAGTATCATCGTTGCCCCGGAATGGAACCAGAAATAGGTGTGCATGGAACGGTTGCTATAAAGAGGCCATGCGCTGACTCCCAGACGGCACATGAACTTATGAGGGACGACACCCTCGCGGAACGTGACACAGCCCCGTCGCAGGCCCTTCGCATCCAGATGGCGTCCCACCTTCAATGGCAGGCAGCGGGCTACCGGACGGGGAAACAGCCGATAGTTCAGCCACAGAGTGTTCCAGACGGAATACCCTTCCCTACCCGTCAAAGCCCTGATGATATGCCGGATGCGTGCCATGGAAAGCGTTCACTATGCCGGTTGTCAGGCATCCAGACCGCGATAGCGAATACGGCGCGGCTCCTCATAGCCCAGACGACGCAACTTATCAGCCTCGTAATCGCTGTATCCTCCTTGGTAGAAGTAGACACGGCTTTCGCCTTCAAACGCAAGGATATGTGTGCAGATACGGTCGAGGAACCAACGGTCGTGACTGATGACGACAGCACAGCCGGCAAAGCCTTCCAATCCTTCCTCAAGGGCACGGAGTGTATTGACATCGATGTCGTTGGTGGGTTCGTCGAGGAGCAGCACATTACCCTCCTGCTTCAGTGCAAGGGCCAGTTGCAGACGGTTGCGTTCACCACCCGAGAGCACGCCGCAGAGTTTCTCCTGGTCACTGCCGCTGAAGTTGAAACGGCTCAGCCAGGCACGGGCATTGATTTCGCGCCCTCCCATGCGGAAGGTTTCGTTGCCCTGACTTACGACTTGATAGACGGTCTTTTCAGGATCGATGTCCTTATGCTGCTGGTCGACATAGGCCAATTTGACGGTTTCTCCCACATCGAAACAGCCGGAATCAGGCGTTTCCAATCCCATGATGAGACGGAACAGCGTAGTCTTTCCGGCTCCGTTGGGGCCAATGACACCGACGATGCCGTTGGGGGGAAGGACGAAGTCAAGTCCTTGATAGAGAAGTTTATCGCCAAAAGCCTTGGAGACGCCCTGCGCCTCAATGACCTTATTGCCCAGACGGGGACCATTGGGGATGAAGATTTCCAGCTTCTCCTCACGTTCCTTCTGCTCCTCGTTAATCATCTTGTCGTAGGAGTTCAGACGGGCCTTACCCTTAGCCTGACGGGCCTTGGGAGCCATGTGCACCCATTCCAACTCCCGTTCAAGGGTCTTGCGGCGTTTGCTTGCCTGCTTTTCTTCCATGGCAAGACGCTGCGTCTTCTGCTCCAGCCACGACGAATAGTTGCCTTTCCAGGGTATGCCCTCGCCCCGGTCGAGTTCGAGGATCCATCCAGCCACATTGTCGAGGAAGTAGCGGTCGTGGGTGATGGCAATGACTGTGCCCTCGTATTGGTTGAGGTGCTGCTCCAACCAATCGATGCTCTCGGCATCAAGGTGGTTGGTGGGCTCATCGAGGAGGAGGATATCGGGCTTCTGCAACAGCAGACGGCAGAGAGCGACACGACGTCGTTCACCACCTGACAGTTGGGTGACAGACTGGTCGTCGGGAGGACAGCGCAGTGCATCCATGGCACGCTCGAGACGGCTGTCCAAATTCCAGGCATCGGTAGCATCGATGATATCCTGCAGTTCAGCCTGACGGGCGAACAACATGTTCATCTTGTCTTCATCCTCGTAGTATTCGGGAAGACCGAATTTCTGGTTGATTTCTTCATATTCGTTCAAGGCATCCACCACGGGCTGCACACCTTCCATCACCACCTCCTTGACGGTCTTCGTCGGATCGAGTTGGGGATCCTGCGGCAGATAGCCCACGCTGTATCCGGGCGAGAACACCACCTGACCTTGATAGCTTTTCTCCACTCCAGCGATGATCTTCATAAGGGTGGACTTTCCAGAACCATTGAGACCGATGATGCCGATCTTGGCTCCATAGAAGAAACTGAGGTAGATATCCTTGAGGATGGTCTTGTTGCTACCGGGGTAGGTCTTGGAGACACCTACCATCGAGAAAATGATTTTCTTGTCGTCTGTTGTTGGCATGGCGATGTTGTTTTTTTGAGTTATTATTCAGTGGAATTGCTCAGGCAATTCAGGGTTTTCGATGTATGTTCATCCTTCCGATGACTACCTTGCGACCTTCTCTCCCCCGATGATATAGATGCCGGAAGGCAGTTCGGAGAGGTGGGTGGCATCGGTACTCATCAGCCGTCCATCCAGACTGTATACAGCCGTCGGATTGGCAGCGGAACGTTCTTCGGGCTGCAAGACGGGGCGGAGTCCAGTGTCTTCGTAAGCAATAATCTTACGCGAGAAACTTACTGCAGCATTGTCGGGACGCTTGTTGCCGGAGAAGGAACTGACTGTAGCAGCATGGAAAAGACGCGTGCCGGATGCCTGCGAGTAGTTTTCGTACTTTGAGACGCCCTTTTCGTCTTCCTCGTCACCGGCAATGAAATCAATCTGATAGGTGCCGGGCACACCGTTCGGCGTAATAAGGAACGTGACGGCAATAGAATCACAGCCATTGCGCCAGCATGATGCCATGTGCTTGGGAATCATCTTGTCCGATACGAAAGCCCACCACTTATAGCCCTTCTTCGACGAGGCCGTATTGTAGATGTCAGATAGGTGGGCATTGTAGGTCATGTTCTGCGAACCATCGACCTGGGAACCGTCGCTGTAGAATACCCAGTCCTCGGCGTACTGGCGGTGACAACCTTTGGGAACACTCACCGTCCACCCTTCGGGCACACGGATGGCGGCTACGGACCAGTCGGTAGTGAAATTCTGCGTGTCGGAGCCATCGTCGGCTACTACGAGACGGGCCTCGAAGGTTTCGGTGCCATAGACCTCGCGTGGCACTTCGGTACGGATGATTTTATAGCAGGAGGTGACGACCAGACCCATCAGAACGAGCATCGCGCCAACCCTGTGTAGTTGCTTATGGGATGAGATATGTTTTGCCATAGCGGGAATCAGATTTGTTTGATGACGACCATTGGTGATTACTTTTCATCCTCCGTATCATCGGCGAAGACAGCCTTCCAGTTAAAGACGCGGAAGAAGTAGGGACGGTAGAAATCGGCACTGCCGACGGAGTTGAAGTTGTCGCCAAAGCTGTCGGCATCGGTATTGGTGGAGAACACCAGTTCACCGGTACGCGACAATCCTTGATGGAGATGGGGCATGTAATAGTTCTGATAGGTGCGCTTACCCTTCTTGTCAAGCACATAAGGCAAGGTCCACAACTGATGGCAGTGCTCGAAAGGTCCCCAAGGATGCCGGCTGCGCAGAATATAAACCTGCTTGCTGAATACATATCCCTGAGCGGTCATATAGTACCATCCGTCCTCCTTGAAAACCCATGCGGTGGAAACGGAACGCGAAGTGATAGCAGAGCGGTTCACTTCATCTGTGGTGGGATAGGTCTTCTGCCAATGGAAATCGCCCTTCTCGTCGGCCACATAGTATTCCCATTCGCTGCGGAGGTCATGCGTGGCAGTACGGGCCACCACAGGGCTGGAGGTATTCAGGAGGTCTCCCTCGTTCTTCTTGAACTGATTGCAGGCATAGAGGTAGATATGTCCGTCCTCATCCTCCCACAAAGTCTGTCCGTAGCCGATGGGATCCTTGTCGAAGAAGTGATGGTCAACAGAGACGATGCTCAGGTACTTGTCGTCGCCGGGTGTTCCTTCGAGGCTGTAGATGGCAAGGGCACGGTTGTCGGTCTGCATGAGGTTATCGTTGCCGTTGTAAACTCCAGCCCAGAGCATCTGCAGTTGTCCGTTGACGATGGTACCGTCGCCAGCCCAATAGAGATACTGCTGGTCGATGTCACCAACAGCAATCTGGGCAGCCGTCTTCTCTCCCTTGGGATGACGCAGATGGGTGCGGGCATGGTAGTAGCGGTCAGCGGTCGGCTTGGTAGTATTGACAAAGTCTGCCAACCAGACCAAGTTGGTGCTCTCCTCACCTAAACGCCCATCCTCGCCTACCGTCTGCACCATGATGGAATTGCGTGGGAAGTTGCAACTGCCACGTGCTCGCGTGACAGCCGTCACACGGCCGTAGAAACTGTCGTTGAAGGACCAGAACAGATTGCCGTCGGGCAACTGGACGGTCTGCACGCCGTCGCCTCCGTTCCAACCCAAGGTGCGGGTGAACAGAGCGTCGTAGAGTTTGTCCTTATAGACATACACATTGTGGTCGGAACAGTTGTGGGGCATCCACACAAGATTCCAGTCTTCCTCGATGACGGGCACGGGAAAACGGTCGGTGTCGGCAGGCACCTCACGCGTCAGATCATCACCTGCCAACACAGCAAGCACCGGCAGAAAGAATAGGATGAGAAGGCAGATTCGTTTCATGAATGGGGATAGTTGCTCAGTATAAATGACGACTGTCCACGGATTTGCCACTATGTGCCCGGCACGGGTATGGCCGTTGTTACCAGGAGTAATCGAAGCCGATGGAGAGCAGTTCCTTGAACATGGCATAGCCCCACTTTTCGTTCTTGGGACGACTGTCATCGAATCGAGGATGGATGTACAACTTTGTGGAAAGGTATTTGTTTGCCTTCAGCGAGAAGGTACTCTCCCACTCCGTCTGTACATACTTCAATGTGGTGTAATAGAAGAATCGTCCGCTGTAACTCAGATTCTTGGCGAGTGTGTAATTCATGTTCACCTCGACCTTGGAACCGAAGTCATCGTAGTAATGGTGGAACGTGGGCTCAGTCTCACGCTTGTGCACCTCAGCAGGGATGAAACCCGAGTGGTCCATGACATAGGTGTTGTTCACATAACGGCAGTTGTAGGTGATGGGACCGATGAAAGCCGACATGTTGCCCTTCTTGTTCTTGAAGGCATACTTGTAGTTCATACCGACAGAGAGCGATGCATAGGTCGGTGAGAGGAAGCAGGACTTCAGCACCTGCTCTTCACCGTTGGCTTTGTATTGGTTCATCATCTGCGTGTAACCCTGGAGCTGAATGGAGTAGTCCCAATTGCGGATGGCCTTCAGACCGAGTGTGGAGGTGAGACGCAAAAGGTCGGTATTGGACTGTATCTGACTGCGGCCGTTCTCGGAGGACTTGTAATAGTTGTTCATATAGAAGCCAACCTTGGCCTCCAGACGGTTGCTCCATGCCACCTTCTGCTTGTCATTGTAGTTGGCATCAAGCGTAATGAGCGAGAGGATGTTGAGGTTGGAAACACCACCTTGATACCAGTTCTCGCTGAGATAACTCTCGGACCACTGATTGGACATGCTACCTTTGGTAGTCCAGAAGTTCGGACGCTTCACTACCATCTCAGATGATGGGGCAGCAGCCGTTATCTTCTCCACAGTGCCGTCCACAGCCACGTTCATCTTCGTGTTGCCGGTAGCCTTGTCGATGACTTCCTTGTCCACACCCTTGGTGCCCATGAGCTGTTCCTCGGTACGGCGCACACTACCAGGGTTATCGAGATAGGTAGCCAGAAGCACCTTGTCGAGTGCATCCATGAGTTCCAGGTCCTTATCCCAGGGCAACTGGGCGACAGTGGCATCGGCTGCATTGACTTCCAACTCATCGGTGGATTTCAGGGCACTGCTCACAGGGGATTTATAGAGGGTGAGAGGGGGCACGAGACGGATGAACAGAGGGTTTTCATCCGGTTCGCCATCCGATTCGGCATGATAGCGGCTGATGAGGTCGTCGACAAGGGCGGCATAACGGGCATTCACAACCGAGTCGGCAGCCAGCACCTTGTTGACGGCAGCACGAAGTTCGGCAGCCTCACGGGCAATGGCGAGGGAATCGGCAATGGCGAGTGAATCAACAGCGACGGGTGCTAATGTATCGTTCAACGCTATGGTTTCATCGTCCGGGATATTCACGCCAATGGTAGGGACAGCAGACGCGGTGAAAGTACCGCAGAAGGCTGCAATGAGGACTGCAAAAAGGCTGTTACAAGTTCTTTTCATATACAATCAATATTCTTTCTTTAGAAACTGAGTGCAAAAGTAGCATTTTTTTCGACTCGGAAATGTCTATTTCCGCAAAAAGTTTGTACTTTTGCAACTTGTTAATAGAAACAAGGCTTTCTTTTACCTTATTTAATAAAAATGAAACTAGGATTTGACAACGCCAAGTACGTCAAGGTACAGTCTGAGCACATCAAGGAGCGCATTGCGCAGTTTGGTGACAAACTCTACATGGAGTTTGGCGGTAAACTCTTCGACGACTACCATGCCAGCCGTGTGCTGCCCGGTTTCGAACCCGACAGTAAACTGAAGATGCTCATGCAACTGCAGGACGATGCAGAAATCATCATCGTAATCAGTGCCGTTGACATCGAAGCCAACAAGGTGCGCGGGGACCTCGGCATCACCTATGACGAGGATGTGCTGCGTCTGCGCGACGAGTTCATGAGTCGCGGGTTCCTTGTAAGCGGCGTCGTCATCACCCATTATAATGGTCAGGCCAGTGCTGCCGCCTACCGTGCACGACTCGAGCGCATCGGCATCCGAGTACGCTACCATCATATCATCGAGGGCTATCCCACCAATGTGGACCTCATCTGCTCGCCTGACGGTTATGGACGCAACGAATTCCTCGAGACCGACCGTCCGCTCGTCGTGGTAACCGCACCGGGACCTGGCAGCGGAAAGATGGCCGTCTGCCTCAGTCAACTCTATCAGGAGGGACAAAGGGGCGTGAAGGCAGGCTATGCCAAATTCGAAACCTTCCCTGTCTGGGATCTTCCTCTCAAGCACCCCATCCAAATCGCCTATGAGGCAGCTACTGCCGACCTGAACGATGTGAACATGATCGACCCCTTCCACCTCGAGGCATATGGCGTGATGGCCGTCAACTACAACCGCGACATCGAGATCTTCCCAGTTCTCAAGGCGATCTTCGAAGGTATCTACGGTACAAGTCCCTACAAATCGCCTACCGACATGGGCGTCAATGTCATCCGGTCCTGCATCTGCGACGATTCCGTCTGCTGTGAGGCTTCCTCTCAGGAAATCATTCGTCGTTACTACGCTGCCCTCTGCAACTACGCCGATGGCAAGAGCGACGGACACGATGTCAGCAAGATAGCCCTGCTCATGAAACAGGCTCACCTCTCGGTCGATGACCGTCGTACTGTGGTTGCTGCCCATGAGCGTCGCCAGATTTCCGGCGAGCAGACAGCCGCCATCGAACTGCCCGACGGCACACTCATCACTGCGGGTTCCAGTTCCCTGCTCGGTCCCAGTGCCGCTCTGCTGCTCAATGCCACCAAGTATCTGGCAGGCATTGACCACAGCGTCAAGCTCATTCCGCAGAAGACCATCGAGCCTATCCAGAATACCAAGGTCAACTACCTGCATGGGCACAACCCACGCCTTCATACCGACGAGGTGCTCGTGGCTCTCTCCATGCTCTCCCTGACCGACGACAACTGCGAGCACGCCCTTGCTTGCCTGCCCCAACTCAAAGGGTGTCAGGTGCACAGCACCGTCATGCTCAGCGAGGTCGACCGCAAGACATTCAAGAAACTGGGCGTCGAGCTCACTTGTGAGCCCTTGCGCAACGACTGACCTTATCCTTCACTAAAACATTCAAAACATCAATAATGAACACGAGAAAATATTCAATCATCGGATGGATCCTCATCTTTGGCGTGATGCTCGGATTCTTCTATCTCAACAAACCGTCTGAGGAAAAGATTGCCGAGCAGAAACGACTCGCAGCCATTCAAGACAGCCTCCGTCAGGTAGCCCTTGAACAGGCCGCACTCGAAGCCATGCAGGCTCAGATGAAACTCAACGAACAGATGAGTGACTCCACAAGCGTACTCTTCGGCACCGCTGCCGGTGAGGAGAAGGAGTACACCCTGCACAACGACCTCATCACCATTACCGTCAGCACAAAGGGTGGCACCATCACATCTGCCACACTCAACGGCTATACCGACCAGCAGGGCAACCCCGTGCAGCTCTTTGATGCCACTGACGCACAACTGACCTTCCTGCTCGATGGCAAGACCGACAACATCATCACGGCTGAACGCTACTTCTCAGCTATCGAGCCCACCGACAGCACACTCACCATGCGCATGCAGACCAACGGTGCTGGATACCTCGACATCCGTTATGCGCTCCACAGCAATTCCTACCTCGTTGACATGGATGTCCAGGCCTTCGGCATGCAGGGATTCTTCCCCTCACAAACCAACTCCATGGGAATGAAATGGAACCAGCGCATGCGTCATCTTGAGAAGGGTTACATGTTCGAGAATCGCTTCACATACCTTTCATTCAAGGAAGGTGATGAAAACCCCGACCATCTGTCTGAGATGAAGAATCGTTCCAAGAGCATTCCCTGCCTCGATTGGGCTTGCTTCAAGAATCAGTTCTTCTCCACCCTCATCATTCCCGACCAGGCATTCACCAATGCCAACCTGTCGTCGACGGTTTATACGGATAAGGACAACTCCTCCACACGCTACACAGCCGACGGTGACACACTCAGTGCTTTCTATCTGAAGAAACTCGAGGCCTCGATGAACGTACAGTTTGATCCTGCGGGAAACAATTCCACACACTTCACTCTCTTCATCGGTCCGAACCACTTCAAGACCCTCCGAAGCATCTCAAAGCAACTTTCTGCCGATGCCGGCAAAAACCTCAAACTCGATAAATTGATTTACATGGGTTGGCCCATCGTCCGACTCGTCAACCGATACATCATCGTCTATCTCTTTGACTTCCTTACCGGTTGGGGACTCAACATGGGCATCGTACTCCTCCTGCTCACCTTCATCGTCAAGATGGCCGTACAACCCTTCACCCACAAGCAGTTCATCTCATCGGCGAAGATGCGTGCCCTCAAGCCCCATCTCGATGAGATTGCCGCCAAGTATCCCGATCCTGCCGATGCCATGCAGAAGCAGCAGGAGCAGATGCAAGTCTACAGCAAATACGGTGTGAGCCCCATGGGAGGCTGCCTGCCCGCACTCATACAGATGCCTATCTGGATGGCCCTCTTCTTCTTCATCCCCAACGCCATCGAACTGCGTCAGGAAAGTTTCCTCTGGGCTAAGGACCTCAGCTGCTATGACGATGTCATCCACTTCTCAAGCAACATTCCCGTCTTCGGCAACCACATCTCCATCTTCTGCCTGCTCTTCTGTGCGGTGAACCTCATCAACACCATCTACAGTATGAAGCAGCAGCCCCAAACGGGCGACCAGAGCTCACAGAAGGCTATGAAGTGGATGATGTACCTCTTCCCCTTCATGTTCCTCTTCACGCTGAACAACTACTCAAGCGGTCTGAACTACTACTACTGCGTATCGTCACTCATGACCATCATCATCATGTTCATCATGCGCAAGACGACCGACGAGAAGAAACTGCTCGCTGAACTCGAGGCAAACTACAAGAAGCAGCAGGCCAACCCCACGCCCAAGCGCGCATCAGGTATGATGGCCCGTCTGCAAGCCATGCAGGAGGAACAGGAGCGCATGCAGCGCGAACAAGCCGAACGCGCCAAGAAACTCAACAAGTAAACACATCCATCATTTCAACGACAGGAAGGTATCGCCCGGTACCTTCCTGTTTTTTTGTTGATTTCCTGCTAGGTGCTTGGAGATACGGACATATTTGCCTATTTTTGCAAAGGATTGGATACATCCATCCCTTTCTTTCTTAATAAAGATATAGATACATGAAAAGAACCCTTCTCCTCCTGCTCTGCTGCACATTGTGTCTCACCACCTATGCCCGTAAGGACAAAGATAGACTTTCCGACAAATATCTGGTAGTCACCGACTTCGTGAAAGCGGATGGCAAAACCGATGTGGCGGATGCTATCCAAAAAGTCATCGACAGCAATCCCAACCGCACGCTCTTCTTTCCCGACGGCACTTACCTGCTCTCCCACTCGCTTCTCACCCCTGCCGACCCCACCAAGTCCGTCCACCTCGTACTGAGCAACTATGCCATCTTGAAGGCTGCCGACAACTGGCCCAGTGACGGAGGTGCCATCGTTCGTCTGGGTGGTGAGCATCCGTACAACAGCATCTACATCAATGGCAGCAACTACGGCATCGAAGGGGGCATCATCGACGGCAGTGGCATTGCCGACGGCATCTCTATCGACAGCGGCAGGGAAACACGCATTTGCCGCGTTTCCATCAAGAAGACTCGCATCGGCATACACATCCTGCGTGGCGCCAACTCAGGCTCATCAGATGCCGACATCTCCGATGTGAACATCGTGGGCAACAACACCATCCAGTCCGTAGGAGTGCTCGTAGAGGGATACGACAACACGTTCACCAACATGCGCATTGCCGCAGTACACTATGGGATATGGTGCAAGACGGGTGGAAACTGTTTCCGCAACATCCATCCGCTCTTTAGCTTCGGCGACAACCAGGAGTATGATTCCAGTTGCGGCTTTGTCATAGAGAGGGGCGATAACTGGATGAATTTCTGCTATAGCGACCAGTTTGCCACGGGTTTCCGTCTCTCACGCGGCATCCGTTGCAACCTCACCGACTGCTTCGTCTTCTGGTATAACGGCAAGGTGCCCTTCCAGACCGCCATCCACTGCGACGGCACATTGGAATCCATCGTCACCAGCATGCATGCAGGATTCCACGGTGACTGCCAGACGATAACAATGCTCGAGGCAGACGAAGGTGGTAGAGGTGTCCTCCTCCATCCCGTCTGCCCCGAGCGTTTGTATTCGGACAAGGATGTCAGTGCATCCTACATCACTTCTTCTTATTGATCAATTCGCCCGCACAGAAAAGCAGGGCGGCTACTGCCATACCGTTGATGGAGGGAATGCCCCACTTCACCAGATTAGCAACGACAGCACCGCAGACCACACCGGCTACAGCCCACCAGTTCACGGTCTTGATTTCCATGGTATCGTCCAGATAGGCCTTGCGGTTCAGGAAATAACTCAGGATGAGGATGATGCCAACGGGAGGAAGTGTGCAGTTGAGGATGTTGAGCCATTTGCAGAAGTTCCAGTAAAGCCATACAGCAGCCAGCGTGCCGATGAGGCCGCAGATGAGGACCATGGTCCGCTTCGATAAACCGGTGATGTTCGAGAGGCCGAGACCAGAGGTGTAAAGGGCATTGTCGTTCGTCGTCCAGATATTCAAACCAAGGACAAGGACTGCTGCATAGAAGAGATTCAGGTTGAGCATGACCTCAAAGATATCATTGCCACCTGCATAGATGCCGCTCACAGCACCGAAGAAGAACATCAACGAGTTGCCCAGGAAGAAGGCCACGACAGTCACGATGGCTCCGACCTTGCCGTTCTTGGCAAAACGGGAGAAATTGGGCGTGGCAGTACCACCCGACACGAAACTACCGATGACAAGTCCCGCTCCACCAATCACGGTCAGCGTGCCGCTGCTCTTCGAGAATTGTTCGATGAGTGTGGCATCACCACGCTGCACAGCCATCACCATGGCAACAGTGCCCAGGATGGCAACGAGCGGAACGGCAATGTAACTGATTACGGTAAGGCTCTTGATGCCGAAATAGGCACTGGCCGTCATGCAGACACCGGCTATCAGCACGAACAAGTATCCTTGCCATGGCATCTGGTCGGGAGTAACCTCCAGTCCCATCAGTTCCTTGGCCACGGGGATGGCGAACATGGCAAGACCGACGCCGAACCAGCCCATCTGCGTGAAACTGATCATGACACTGGGCAGCCAACTGCCCTTACGTCCGAAACTGCGATGTGCAAGGAGGTCAAGCGACAGACCGCTCTCGGCACCAATGTAACCCAATGCTCCGGTATAGGCTCCGAGGATGACACCACCCAGCAGCAATGCTAAGATGAATCCCTTGAAGTCAAGACCTTGTGCCAAAGACTGACCAGCCCACATGCTGGCAGAGAAGAAGGTGAAACCCAGCATGACCATGAACATGCTCAATGTACTCTTTCTTCCTCCACGATCAACGTTCGAAGAGGTGTAGTCGTAGTCGACTTTCTGTTTTTTGCCCATAATGTTGTTTTTTATATAAGGTAATAGAACAAGTATCTTCAATCTCCTCTGATCAACCGGATGGAAAACGTTTCCATCCAGACAAAAAAAAGAGCCGACGACAAAGCCGGCTCTACAATGTTATCGGTACTTGCCGATGACGGCAGTGAACTCTTCCAGACGTCTCTCTGCGACCGCTGCGAGCGAAAGCCCCGAGGCATGCTGACGGAACGTAGACTCTAATGCATACAGGCTCTTCATCTCTTCGACCGGTAAGGAGGCGTAATGGGTAAGCGCAAGCCAACTGTCAAAGTCCGAAGGCTCGTCATAGCCGAGTTTCTCGCTGACAAATGCATCCATGGAGGTACTGTCGGCGGCCTCACGGATGCTCTCCCAGTATTCGACCACCTCCTCATAATGTTCAGGAATGGTATAGCGGCGTGCTCCTCCGTCGTAGATGATGCACTTCTCGAACAGGGCATCGTCATCCTCGAGCACGCAACGACGGAACTCCGGACTGACAACTCCATTCTGCCAGCCAAAGTCCACCTCCGGACGGTTGACGCCCGTACAGCCATGGTCTTCATACACGCTGAAGATGCCTTCATAGAAGATGCAGGTGAAACCTTCGAAACCGGGCCACAACTCGCGCATCTCCTCCGTGAGGCTCTCGGCAAGTGGCAGGAGACGGGTACCGCCAACAGTGAAGAACACCACTCTGCGCAGACATCCTCCCTGACGGTCCAGCTCGCTGACGAAATGCCGGAAACAATGGGCGAACGTGCTGCCCGAGGCAAAGATGTCACCGATGAGCAGCGTGCAGTCCTGGGCAGAGGCCACCTTCTCGTAACGGATGTCGAGACCGGTGATGGCATCACCGTCAAAGACACGTTCACAGGAGAAGAAGTCTATGTTGTCCACCTGTATGCCCACTTCATGGCAGCATTCCTCGAGGGGATAGTTCAGTCCGCCACGAAGAATGGTGAAGATGTTGACACGGGAACTCAGTCCTTGATTCAGCAGGAAACGAAGGGTCTCGGAGGTGGGTGCAAGGAGTGCCTGATAGGCATCGAAACCGACCACTTCAGGGGAACGCATCAGTTCACGTGAGGTAGAATGGCTGACGACCATATACTTATTGATTGCACCCGGACAGTCAAGCGTATACAGGCTCACGCCATTGCTCACTCCCTCATGACGCAGGAGCGCATTCCTAAGACCTGATTGCATAGTTACGATTTCTTTAATCGTCTGCAAAAGTAATTTTTTCCCTTTAGTTCTGCAAACAATTTTTAAAAGAAACACAAACTATTCTTCTTTTTTTATTACTTTTGCTGCGTAAACAACAATTGGAATCATGAAAAGATTGGCATTCTTCATGCTTTGCGGCGCTTTTGTCCTGTGTCTGACTATCCTGTGCGCACTCCCCTCCTCTGCCCGCATCATCCCTGGCCCGCTCATCGGCGACGGTATGGTACTGCAGCAGCAGAGTGATGTCCGCATATGGGGCACTACCGACAAGCCGGGTGCCCGCATCTCCGTTCGCACATCCTGGAGCAAACAGCGCTATACTTGCAACGCCGATGCCGATGGACACTGGTCCCTCACCGTTGCCACCCCTGCCGCATCGTTCGAGCCGCAGACTGTCACCTTGAGTGACGGCGAGCGTCTCACACTCACCGATGTGCTCATCGGCGAGGTTTGGCTGGCTTCCGGACAAAGCAATATGGAAATGCCGCTGCATGGCTTCGAGGGCTGTCCTGTGGAGAATTCTGCCGAGTACATCGCCGAGGCAGGACGCTACAAAGGTCGTATCCACCTCTGCACAGTAGCATTCTCACCCCATCCCGAAGAGGTCGACACGGTGACGGCAGTATGGAAAGACAGTTCTCCTGCCACAGCCCGTGACTTCTGCGCAGTCGCCTGGTTCTTCGGAAGACGTCTCACCGAAGCGCTCGACTGTCCCGTCGGTCTCATCAACAGTTCTCTCGGTGCCACACGCGTCGAAGGTTGGATGCCCTGCGACATCGTGGCACAATACCCCGACCAGGACCTCCAGAGCGAGACCTACCTCACGGCTCATCAAGTCCGTCCTGCATACAATGTCGAACGTTCTCTGCCGTGCGTGTTCTATAATGGTATGATTCATCCTCTTCTCGGCTATGGACTTCGGGGATTCCTGTGGTATCAGGCTGAGGCGAACATCAACGAACCGGAGACCTATACCGAACGATTCGTCGAAATGGTTCGCACATGGCGTGAACGTTGGGGATTGGGCGACCTGCCCTTCTACTATGTGGAGATATGCCCCTACGATTACTTCTGGGCCAAGGACAAGGCCACCCCTGCCCTCATCCGTGAGGCTCAGTACCGTGCTTCCACACTGCTGCCGAATATGGGCATGGTATGCACAAACGACCTCGTGCATGACTACGAATACTGGCAGATACATCCCTGCATGAAACGCGAGGTGGGCGAACGGCTCTTCCTTTGGGCACTCGGAGACACCTATGGCGTCGAGGGTATCGACTACCGCTATCCTGCCTACCGCAGCATGACGGTCGAAGAGAACGGACAAGTACGCCTCTCATTCGACTATGCCGATGATGGGTTCAACCGCAATGTCGGCATCGAAGGTTTCGAGATGTGCGGTCCGGACAGTGTCTGGCACAAGGCATCTGCCGGCAATGCAGGGCGCGAGATAACAGTTCGTTGCAGCGAAGTGACCGAACCTGTTGCCGTGCGCTATGCCTTCAAATCCTTCTCGCCCGGCAATCTGAAGGCCAACTCAGGCCTTCCCGTCATCCCCTTCCGCACGGATGACTTCCCGAGATAATCTCTTTATTCACTTTTTCAACCCCACCTTCAACATGAAACATCTCTCTTTCGCGACGCTCCTCGCCGGTACCCTCCTGTTGAGTGCATGTCATCCCACCACATCCGACAATGAATGGAAACTGGTCTGGGAGGACGATTTCAACTCCGGCGTTCTCGACACCACCGTCTGAAGCCGCACCACACGAGGTGGCTCCGACTGGGCTAACACTCAGTCCGATGACCCTCGCTGCATGGTTTTCCGTGATGGTTGCATCGTCTTCCGTGGCATCGTCAACGACAACCCCGACGATCCGGCTCCCCATCTCACAGGAGGCATCTGGTCAAAGGGCAAGAAGTGCTTCGGACCTGGTCGCATCGAGGTCAGGGCTCGTCTGCACGCTGCACGCGGTGCATGGCCGGCCATCTGGGCATTCAAGTACCATCCCGAAACGCCCTACTCCGAAATCGACTTGATGGAACGTCTCAATGGCGACAGCATCGCCTACCAGACGCTCCACTCACAGTACACCTTGAACGTCAACACGAAGTCTACTCACGGAGGGTCTGGCCGCATTGACCCTGACGACTTCAATGTCTATGGCGTGGATGTCGACACAGACAGCATCGTGATGCATATCAACGGCACTCCCACCTTCACCTACTACCGCGATTCCACTCTTACCGATCAGGGACAGTATCCCTATCTCGAGGGTCATTACCTCCTGCTCGACATGCAGTTGGGCGGTGCATGGGTTGGTGAGGTAGCCAATGAGGACCTTCCCGTAGAGATGGAAATCGACTGGGTGCGCTTTTACGAACGATGAATATGAGACGACTGTCATTCCTCTCACTGCTCCTCATGATGTCGCTGACAGGCATCGCTGGAGTACGCAAGGCTCCCAACCCCGACATGCTGCCGGGCACCTGGCATTATACGACCGTACACATGGTTGCTGACGTGCTGCCCGACAATGTGGCTGAGTTGGAAAAACGTATCGACGAACTGCTCCAGCTCTCCACCGTGACCTATGAGAATTGTCTGCTGACATTCATCGACGAAAAGCACTGCTCGTTCGGTGTGGGGTCTCGTGTCTTCCGCCTGACATGGAAGCTGAATCCCGACGACTGTGCATTCTCCGCTGCCGTGGGGCTCTTCAAGGTCAATGGCAAACTGTATACTTCCGGTGACAATCTCTGTCTGCTCTATCCGCCTTCCGTGTTGTTGATGATGATGCATTACATGTGCCCGCGTCAGGCACATCAGAACATCAACGAGGTTGAAAGCATCTTATCCTCAAACCCCGGCATACAATTGGCTGTAGAGTTCAGCAAGTAATCCATCCGCTCAACAGATTTCAACGGAATGACCGAAGAGGAATTTGAAATCATCTGGCAACAGATGCAGAAGATGAACGCCGGCGACAAGGCGGCCTTCATTGAGGAACTCGACCAGCGCAACAGGCAGTCCGAGGCAATGGCCGAACTGCTCATGGAGGAGTTGTTCGTTCCCGAAGGGGAGAAAACAGAAGAGGAAGACTCGTCTTCCTCCTCACCACAATGACGCCACCGAGCGTCCCCACAGCAGCCTTTGGATGACTGTTCAGGGGCTTTAACGGGCAGGGGTCAACGACCTCTGCTCGCGTTTTTTTCGTATCGTGTCAATGATCATGGCAATGGCTCCGTCACCCGTGACATTGCCTGCTGTGCCGAAACTGTCAATGGCGATGTAGATGGCGATGATGATGCCTTGCATATTTGCATCAAAGCCGAGCATCGAGGCAATCAGTCCAAGGGCTGCCATGATGGCTCCTCCCGGCACACCAGGTGCTGCCACCATGGTGATGCCGCACATCAGGACGAACCCAAGGTAGGTGTGCAAGTCAACGGGCATGCCCATCGACAGGGAGATGGCATAGCAGCAGGCGACGATCTTCAGCAGGCTGCAGGGCATGTGGATGGTGGCACAGAGGGGAACCGTGAAGTCTGCCACCTCGGGCGAAACACCGTTCTTGCGTGTCTGAGCCAGCGTGACGGGGATGGTAGCCGCACTCGACGAGGTGCCGAGTGCCGTGACATAAGCGGGCATCATCGTCCATAGCATACGGAACGGATTGCGGTGTGCAATGGCACCGGCAATGCAGAACTGCAGCACCAGAACAGTCACATGCATGGCAATGATCACAAGGATAATCTTGATGAACATCTCCAACACAGGGGCCACATGGCCTTCTGCTCCCATGCGGAGGAAGATGCCGTAGATGAACAGCGGCAGCAGGGGAATGATGACCTTCTCGATGACGGTAGTGATGATGTCACGGAACTCGTTCATCAGTTTCTTGAGGGTCTCCGCACCGGCTGCAGTGATGCCAAGGCCCAGGATGAATGCCACAACCAGGGCACTGGTCACATTCAGGAAGGCGGGCATCTCAATGGTGAAGTACGGGGCAATGGAGCCGCTCATGTCAATGGCTGACATCTGCTGTGAAGCCGTTCCCAGCACTGCAGGATAGGTCAGACGACATGTGAAATAGGAGAACAGTCCCGTCAGTACAGTGGAGAAATAGGCGATGAGCGTGGTGACCACCAGCAGCCATCCTGCTCCTTTGCCCAGTTCGGCAATGCCGGGAGCGATGAGGCCGATGATGAGCAGGGGAATGAACATCGACAGGAAATTGCTGAAGATGCCATTGAAGGTGACGAAGATGCGAACGGCCCAGACGGGGAAGAAGAGCGAACAGACGATGCCCAAGGCAATGGCGATGAGTACGCGGGGCAAAAGGGAGAGCCGGATGCGTTTCATCAGAGTTGCGTCTTGTCGATTTTGTTTCCGCAGACAGGGCAGAACACGTCGTGGGGCTCGAAGACCGCTCCACAGTCGGGACAATGCAGTTCTTCCTCAACGGGAGGACACTGCGGGGCACTGCTGTCGAAGAGGGCTACAATCTGCTCCAGCCAACGGGCATCGGTTTCGTCAAAGGTGCCCAACAGTTCGCTGTCGATGTCGAGGACTGCCACGACCTTGCCATCCACACGGCAGGGAACCACAATCTCACTGCGGCTCTCGCTACTGCAGGCGATATGGCCGGCGAAGTGTTCGACATCGGGCACGATAACGGTCTGCCCACTGGCCCATGCCGTTCCGCAAACGCCCTTGCCCCACCCTATGCGGGTACAGGCAAGCGGCCCCTGGAACGGTCCCAACAGCAATTCGTTGTCAACGACACGATAGAAGCCTGTCCACCAGAAGTGGAAGGCATTGTGGAGAAGGGCTACCACATTGGCTGCATTGGCCAGCGTATCCTTCTCATCGGCCAGCAGACTCTGCACTTGAGGCAGCAACTGGCTATAGACGGTTTCCTTGTTTTCCATAGGATGTATGTTTTTTTCAGTAGTGGTTGTTGCAGGGGATGCACTCAGGTATCGGGCCCGGTCAGCCCTTGCGTTGTGAAGGCCGGTTGGCACGACGCTTGCGGATGTCGGCTTTCTTCTTCGCCGAGTCGCTGAAGTGCTGTCCGGTAATGTAGGCTTTCTTCTTGGCCTTGGTCTTCACCTTCTTCTCTTCCGGTGTGGAGGAAGAACCGGCAAACGTGATGCCGTGTTCGAGTATCTTTTCTATATCGTCCATACTTCTTGGGGGTTATTGGGTGTGGATACGTCCTGACACTGCGTCAAGCATCGTCCCACTCGAATTCCATGTCATCCAGTTCTTCCACATCGTCATAGTCGTCATCCGGCATGGCGGGGATGTCCAGGTCATCGACGATGGCCGAGAGTTCCTCTGCCGTCTTGGACTGATGCACGATGGAGTCGCGGTTCAGGTCAGCAGCAATCACCGATGTGCTCATGGCCTGCCAGAGGATGTCCTTCAGTTGCGGTATGCCGAATCCCGTGACGGCAGAGATGAACACATGCGGCAGGTCATCGGGTAGGTCGGCCTCCAGCATGTGCATCAACTCGTCATCCAGCAGATCGCTCTTCGAGATGGCCAGCACACGCTGCTTCTCGAGCATCTCGGGGTTGAACTTCCGCAGTTCACCGAGCAGCACCTCGTACTCATGACGGATGTCATCGGTGTCACCGGGCACCATGAACAGGAGCACGCTGTTGCGTTCGATATGTCGCAGGAAACGGAGTCCCAGACCTTTACCTTCACTGGCGCCTTCGATGATGCCGGGGATGTCAGCCATCACGAACGAACGGTTGTCACGGTAACTGACGATGCCGATACTGGGCTCCAGCGTGGTGAAGGGATAGTTGGCGACCTTGGGCTTGGCAGCACTCACCGACGAGAGCAGGGTGCTCTTGCCGGCATTCGGGAAGCCCACGAGACCCACGTCAGCCAACAGTTTCAGCTCAAGGATCACAGTCAGTTCCTGCATGGGCTCGCCAGGCTGCGCAAAGCGGGGAGCCTGACGGGTCGGCGTGCAGAAGTTGTAGTTTCCCAGACCGCCTCGTCCGCCACGCAGCAGTACGACCTCCTGACCATCACTGGTGATGTCGCAGAGGTACTCGCCCGTCTCGGCATTGAAGGCCACAGTACCGCACGGCACCTCAATCACACGGTCGGCACCGTCAGCACCTGTCGACTTGTTGCGCGAGCCGTTGCCTCCGTTGCCGGCAAACACATGCCGGTCATAACGCAGGTGGAGCAACGTCCAGTAGTTGCGGTTGCCGCGAAGGATGATGTGTCCTCCCCTGCCCCCGTTGCCTCCGTCAGGACCTCCGTTGGGGATGTACTTCACATGCCGCATGTGGGTGGAACCGCGTCCACCCTTGCCCGAACGGCAGTAGATCTTGACATAGTCAATGAAATTGGTGTCGGCCATAGGGAATGATCAATGTGAATGCTTGATATCGGTTCAGAGAGTGCGGATGTAGGCTGCGATGTTCTGCACCATGCCTTCCGGACCGATCTCATCGGTATAAGTGAACGATTGCAGAAGGCCTTTCTCCTTGAAGTAGTCGGCCAGGGGCTGTGTCTTGCTGTGATACACCTCGAAGCGCTTGGCAATGGTCTCGGCATTGTCATCGGCACGGCCTTCAATCTCGGCACGACGCAGCAGACGCATCATCAGGATCTCGTCGCTGACGTTCAGGTCAATGACACACGACAACTTCTCGCCACGCTCCTCGAACATGGTGTCCAGAGCCTCTGCCTGAGCGATGGTACGGGGGAATCCGTCCAGGATCACACCGCAAGAGCCTTCGGGAAGGTTGTCATAGACATTGGCGAGGATACCTATCATCAGGTCGTCGGGAATCAACTGACCGTTGTCAATGTATCCCTGGGCGACCTTGCCGAGGTCCGAGCCCTTCTTGATCTCAGCACGCAGTACGTCACCGGTGGAGATGTGTTCGAGACCAAAGATATCAACGAGTCGTGCACTGTAGGTGCCCTTTCCTGAACCGGGAGCACCGAAAATTACGATATTAAGCATGTTACTTTATAATAGGATTATAGGTTTGTTCAACAACATTTGTTAATCTTCAACCACAGTATAGATGTCGCGCGAGTTGCGTCCCCAGCCGTCATAGTCAAGGCCATAGCCGACAATGAAGTCATTGGGAATCTCCAGGGCCACATAGTCCACTGTCAGGGGCACCTGCAGGTTTTCGGGCTTCAGCAGCAGCGTGCAGATATGGATCTCGGCAGGTTCGCGCGTGCCGAGGTTCTCAATGAGCTTCTGCATGGTCAGACCACTGTCGATGATGTCCTCGACAATCACCACACAACGGTCCTTGATGCTCTCCGAGAGGCCGATGACCTCCTTGATGATGCCCGTCGAGGCTGTTCCCTCGTAACTGGCCAACTTGACAAACGAGATCTGTGCAGGAATCGTGATGTCGCGGAACAGGTCAGCGGCAAACATGAAACTGCCATTGAGCACACCTAAGAAAAGGGGATTCTTGCCTTCCAGATCGGCACTGATGCGTGCAGCCAGACTGCTCACCTTCTCACGGATAAACGATTCGGGAATGGAGACCTCGAACTTCTTGTCTTTGATTTTGATCGTTTTCATATACTGTACGGAAAAAATACGCACAAAAATACACAAAATATGTCAACAAGCGGCTATCCGCAGCCAATAATTTCAAAAAATGAACCGTTTTTCTGAAAAAAAGCAGTACTTTTGGGGCGTAAAATTATCGCAACGAATGAAACGACTCAAATATCTCCTCGCCCTCCCGGTGCTCCTGCTGCCGCTCACCGCATCTGCACAGACACATATCACCTCTTACGAACCGGGTGTTAGCACCGAAGGTGCCGTATACTTCCTCCCCAGGACTGCCATCGACGTCATCGTCACTGTCCAGAAGGTCACCACCACTCCGGGCGACCTCTGCAAGTATGCCGACCGCTATATGCGTCTCACCGGTGTGCCCGATGCAGCCGAGACACACTACGAACTGCTTTCTGTGACTACCGAATATGCGGGTGTGGCCGACGAGAGCAAGGCATTCCATATCCGCTTCTCGACCAAGTCCATCGCCCCAAACGTGCAGCTCAGCAGCGAGGGAACGCTCCTGGCCATCAACACCGACAATCCCAACTGTGAGGAGGTATCACTGGAGGAGACTCACGTCATCGAGGGTGAGGCCATCGATGCCACGCCCTATATGACCGAAGATATGCTTGCTGCAGGGTCCAAGGCTCGTCTGGCCGACCTGGTGGCTCGCGAAATCTACGACATCCGCGACAGCAAGAGCAGCCTGCTGCGTGGCGAGAGCGATTATATGCCTTCCGACGGTGAGGGCCTCAAGTTGATGGTCAACAGCCTGCAACGACAGGAGGATGCACTCATGCAACTCTTCTCCGGTGTCACCATCCGCGAACAGATCACACGCACCTATCGCTTCATACCCGTCGGCAACACCTCCAAAGAGGTCGTGGCTCGCTTCTCCCGCAAACTGGGTCTGGTCGATGTCGACGACCTGTCAGGCACTCCCCTCTTCATCGATGTGCGCAGCCTTGCTACACAGAATGCCTCTGTCACTTCCGACAATGGTGTCAATGCAGCCGAAGGCGTCCAGACAGACCCGAAGGCAGCCTTCCACAAGGGCAAGTCCTTCGAAGGCGTGATGTTCAACATCCCTGCCAAGGCATCCGTGAAGGTGTACAACGCCAACAAGGTATTCGTCGACGAGAAGACCACCCTGGCACAGTTCGGCTCCCTCGAGACGCTGTCCTCCAAACTATTCTCCACCAAGTCCACGACCAAGGTCGTCCTCGACCCCGTCACCGGTGCCCTGGTGAAAATCGAAGAATAATCGCTTTCCCCCATACAGCCCGCATCCCACAGCAGGCATCTGTCGCCACCCCACCCAATGGGGCGGTTACAGCACGTGCATATCCAAGCATCCTATAGGGCAATAAGGGTCCTACACGGCCAGCAAGCGTTCCAGACGGCCAGCAAGCAATCTACAAGGGTCCCAAGCCTCAGGTTTCCGTCCTATCAGCGCCCACTGTGTGGGCGCGCCATCCATCCCTCACAGCAACTCACCCAGCAGGAATGCACCTTGCCCCCGCAAGCATAATAAACAGCCTGGGCTGATGAGCGGTGTTTGCACCAGAACATCAGCCCAGACGGCTTCTCATTGGCTTTATAGCCACGATATGTCAATACTGTTTATAGCAGCGGAACAATGCGCAGCGTTCAGCCGCGATTATTTCACCGTCAGTGTGTCGCTGACTGTCATCACGGGCGTCACAGCGGCTTTGCGTGCCTTCTGCTGACGTGCAGCACGACGTCCCTTCTTGGATGTCACCTCCTGCGAGGTGTTCAGGTAGCCCTCCACCTTGTGAATCTTGAAGTTGATGGGCATGGTCATGGTGATGCGCACGGGCACACCGTTCTTCGTGCCGGGCTTCCATGCGGGCATGTTGCGGGCAACACGCAGCGCCTCTTGGTCCAACTCCGCCATCAGGCCCTTCTTGATGTTGATACCCGTCAGCGTACCGTTACGCTCAACAGTGAACTCCACCACCACTTCGCCCTCGATTTCCAACTTGCGGGCTGCTGTGGGATAGACGATGCTCTCTTCGAGGTATTTCCTCAGTTCGGTGACGCCACCAGGATATTCGGGATAGACGATCTTGTCGCCAGCCAGTGAAGCCGAAACCCACAGCAATGCCATGACACAGAACGCCAAAATGCGGACGATAGAACGATTCATTGCTTTACCTGATTCTTTTTACCGCTGCAAAGATAAGACCTTTTTTGGTTACACGAAAGAATGTAGGATTTATTAACACTGTGGCCCTCCTATCCCCTCTCAACAGCGGCAGAAGGTCTCGTAAGTGCCGTCATCGTAGAATATCTTTATTTCGAGGATGTTTCTGCCCTTGCTTTTTTCGCATTCAATATGCTGAACGACAGGCTGCTGAGGCTTGTTTTGGGGCGTTTCTGACGTCTCGTCCTTGCAAAAATCGGCGTTTTCTCGCTCCATATACGGGATTTTTCGATTCTCAGCGGGTTCCGACACCTCCTCTTCCACTTGCATCGGCTCTTCGCTCTCGTTGAAGAGGTCCTGTTCTATAATAGGTGTAGGTGCCGATGGCTGTGCAGACTCCGATGTCGCACCAGCTGCTGCATAGTAACTGCCGCTGCCAGTCAGTAACCATTCCAAGCTGATGGCAGGCAAGGCGGCATGGATGCGCTTCACGATGTCCAGGCTCACACGGTTGCGGTTGCTCTGGAGGTGCGACACCTGTGCACGCTGTATACCGATGAGCGTTGCAAACTGCGAAGCGGTAAGCCCCTCCCGTTCCATGATGACGTTGATCTGTTCGTTTTCCATATTCTGTCCGTTTTTTGTATCCAAATGTACAACCAAATGTGCTTACAAAAGTACAACAAGCAATTTACATATCCAAACAATTTTGACTATTATATTTGTAAACATTTAGGGTGAATAGAAACATACATTTGTATACATTTCTAACCATTCTGATGCAATACAGTCTATGCAAATAGTTGGAATCAACTTTACATATCAATCGTAATTAACTCATATTAAGCCTACTAAATACCATATTCTAACGTTAGACAAGGAAATATACAGTCTTCGAGATTCTATGCACTGAAGTCTAGAATCTACTTTAACCTTTAATATATAAGTATGCTGAATTTAAGCAATTTAGCAAACATTAATGTTATTGCATCTAAAGAATCACTTGCATATCTAAGTGTATACAAATGGTTGCAAAGAAAGACGAATGAATGTGAACGCACACCCCATCAGTATACATCCTTTTGTAAACAGCATGTAAACACACCTGCCACTACCTACCCTACATTGTATACCATTTGTAAACAATTGCACCTGTTTACAAATGTACAAATGTAAACACACCCCTCATCCACCTCAGTGAGTAAAGTTGTCGCTTGTTATACCTTGCGGTCAGCTTCCGCCCGCAAGGCAATCCCCCACCACGCCCATCAGGGCGCAAAGTTATCGTTATAGTTATAGTTATCGTGGCGGCTATGCCGCCTTCCATCTATAGCTACTATAGAAACTATAGCCTCTATCCCAGTCGCGGCACCGCTACCCTCCTCGGGCTTTCAGCCCATGCCCATCAGGGCATAAAGTTATCGTTATAGTTATAGTTATAGTTATCGTTATAGTGGCAGCCCCTCCTCCCATTCAGCAAGAATGGAATCAAGCATCCAAGTGGTATTGTCTTTTTTTGTATATAAGGGGACAGGCTTTTCGTATTTTTTCGTGAACTTTCGTTGAGTGCCATGCTGCCTATTGGGCAGCCTTTGTGTGAGCGAGCGAGGAACGCAAGTTTACTTGCAGAGACTCGCTCACACTCACAAAGTTAGTCTCGAAGAGACATGGCACGTTTTCGTAATCCCGAATAAGAAACCAAAATAATGCGCCAGCCTACCCCCTCAGCGAGTCTAACGGTAACTATTTTTTTACTAAATCCAGCGAGCCCCTAGCCGCAAAATAGCATTAGTAAGGCATCCTCGCCGCCTTTCAATTCATCCTCAGCAGCTTCTTCATCTGCGAGTAGATGTTCAGGAAACGTTCATCGTCATCCCACATCACTTCTGGGTGGAACTGCACTGCTGCCACATGGTATTTCTTTGATTCTATGGCTTCTACCACTCCGTCCTCCGATGTTGCCACAACACGGAAACCCGGAGCAACATCCTTCACAGCCTGATGATGCGTGGAGTTCGTGAGTATCGTCTTCGTCCCCAACACCTTGCAAAGCCGTGAGTGTTTCTTCAACCGCACCTGATGCTTCTTCCAATGGCTGTGTGCTGTCGGTATCTCGGAGGGAATGTCCTGATAGAGAGTACCTCCGAAGAACACATTGATCATCTGTTCCCCTCGACAGGTGCCGAAGATGGGTATCCGCATCTTCACGGCCTCTGTCAGCACCCTGTACTCGAAGGTGTCGCGCACCTCGTGCACCGTACCCAAGTACGGACTGGGCTCTTCCCCATAGCGCGCTGGGTTCACATCCTCGCCTCCCGTCAGGAACACCACATCGAGTTTCTCCAGTTGGCGGCGAAGGGCGATGCTGTCCAACGAGCAGGCAATGAACACCGGCTCATTGCCACCCTTCTTCAGCACGGTGCAGTAACTGCTGTTCATCTGTCCGTCATCCGAAGCACTGCAGTTGTCCACGATGCCCACGACCAGTCCCTGTGCTCCCACCAGGGGAACATATATCACGAGGAGAAGAAGGACGAAAAGTTTTCTCATTGTTTTCTCTGTTGTCAATCGAATCCGTTCACTTGAATCCCGCTCTGATCGGGCGAGAATCGTTTCTTTCCCTACAACGGGCCGAACAAATCGATTTTTTCGATTCTCAGCCAGTCATTTTCAGCGCAACAGCCGCATTCACTGCATGTTACGCCCGTTTTGCGGCATCAATGCTATCAGTGAAGTATGAAATAGACGAGTTCGCTCAGCAAACCCTTGCTCATATTGTTCGTTGCGCCCACTCCCTTGCTCATGCCGTCATAGCGACGCATCTCGCTGATGATGTCCAGCACCTTGTAAGCCGAGTAGTTGCGCATGGCGGCCATGATATCTTGCATTCCATAGTCGCCCTTACGTCCCAGATATGCCATCACACCCTCCTTGGTACGTGGCTGGGCATAGTAGGCCATCATCAGGTCGGCAAAGAACTTGAAGAGCAACGGCAGCACTCCCTGCATGGGGAACGCCTTGGTGTTTGCCTCCATGTACTTCACGATACGGTTGGCACGCAGCACATCCTTGTTCGCCAGGGCTTTCTGCAGTTCAAAGACGTTGTAGTCCTTGCTGATGCCGGTGTATGCCTCCACCATATCGGCCGTCACATGTTGCTGGCCTTCGGTCATGTTCACATACAACTTGTCCAGCTCGCTCACGATGCGCGACAGGTCATTGCCCACGAACTCCGTTATCATCATCACGGCACGCTCTTCGATGGTATACCCTTTCTCCTTCACGATTCTCTTGACGAAGTCGGGCACCCTCTCTTCGTTCATCTTCTTCGCATCGTAGATGGCACCCCCTGCACGATCGATGTCGCCGATGATTTTCTTCCGTCTGTCCAGGGTACCGTTCTTGTGGCAGAACACGAGCACTGTCGAAGGCTGTGGACGTTCCAGGTAGAAAGCGAGTTCGTCGATATCGTTCTTCAGATGCTGTGCCTCCTTCACGATCACCACCTGGCGTTCCGCCATCATCGGGTAGCGTTTGGCCAGGGCCAGCACATTGCGCATGGTCGTGTCCTGACCGTAGATGATGGTCTGGTTGAACTCCTGTTCGCTCTCGGTGAGGATGTCATTGGCAAAGCGTTCGGTCAGCTGGTCTATATAGTAGGCCTCCTCGCCCATGAGGTAGTACACGGGACGCAGTTGCTTGTTGGCAATCTCTTTCAGTACGCCTTCGAAGGATATCAGCATTACCAGTCGTATTTGAGGTGCTTCACTGTCTTCTGTTCACTGATGATCATGCGCAGCGATGCCACGCCGATGATCAGGTGGTCGATCACGAATGTCTGCGTCACCTTGGTGTCGCTCTCTGCCGTCTTCACGCCTTCCGGCACCATCGGCTGGTCCGACACCATGAGCAGTGCGCCTGTGGGGATATGGTTGGCGAAGCCTGTGGTGAACAGGGTAGCCGTCTCCATGTCCACAGCCATTGCACGGGTCTTGCGCAGATAGTCCTTGAACGTCTCGTCGTGTTCCCACACCCTGCGGTTGGTGGTGTACACGGTGCCTGTCCAGTAGTCGTGGCTGCGGTCACGGATGGCCGACGACACGGCACGCTGCAGCATGAAGGCCGGCAGTGCGGGCACCTCGGGCGGATAGTAGTCGTTCGACGTTCCCTCGCCTCGGATGGCGGCAATGGGAAGGATGAAGTCACCCACCTGTGTCTTGTTCGTGATGCCTCCACACTTGCCGAGGAACAGCACAGCCTTCGGCTTGATGGCGCCGAGGAGGTCCATGATGATGGCAGCGTTCGGACTACCCATGCCGAAGTTGATGATGGTGATGCCCTTGGCCGATGCCGATGTCATGTTCGCATCCCGTCCGCGCACCTCCACACCGTAGTGCTCGGCGAAGAGCTCCACGTAACGGTTGAAGTTGGTCAGCAGTATGTACTCGTCGAACTCGTCCAGTTGCCGTTTTGTATAGCGCGGCAGCCAGTTCTCGACTATTTCTTGTTTTGTTTTCATCGTTATGTTTGTTTTTCCCGACGGCAGTTCGTACATTTGCACCGTCAATTCATTTGCAAAAGTAACAAATGTTCGAATTAAATCTGCCACCTTTCGACAAAAAAATCATCGATGACGGTGAGAAAAGTCGGATTTTCGACATATTGCGCAAGCGATACGTGGCACTGACGCCCGAGGAATGGGTGCGTCAGCACTTCGTGCATTTCCTCATCGAGCACAAGGACTATCCTGCCCCTCTCATGGGCAACGAGGTCCGGCTCAACCTCCATGGCATGTCGCGCCGTTGCGACACTGTCGTCTACGACCGTTCGCTCACCCCGCGTCTCATCGTGGAGTACAAGGCCCCGACGGTCCCAATCACGCAGAAGGTCTTCGACCAGATCTCGCGCTACAACATCGTCATGCAGGTGCAGTGGCTCATCGTCACCAACGGTCTCACGCACTACTGCTGCCATGTCGACTACGAGGCGCAGTGTTATTCCTTCGTCCCCGACATCCCCGTCTGGGAGCAGATCATCGGCTGATTTCCCATCCCCATCCATACGACAAGCGGGAGGCTTCGTGCCTCCCGCTCGTTTTCTTTGATGCGTTGACTGCGTCGGATTACTCCTCGCCGGTGGGTCCTACTTCGGGAGCAGCCTCCTCGGCTTTCTTGCGGCGTACCGTACGTTTCTTCTTCGGCGTCTCGGTGGGAGCAACAATCTTCACGCCAGCCAGTTCGGGGTCGATCATGATTCGTCCACAGTATTCGCAGACGATGATCTTCTTGCGCATCTTGATGTCAAGCTGACGCTGGGGCGGGATGTGGTTGAAGCAGCCACCGCAGGCATCACGCTGTACATACACGATACCCAGACCGTTGCGGGTGTTCTTGCGGATACGCTTGAACGACATCAGCAGACGGGGCTCGATGAGCAGTTCCTTCTTCTTGGCTTCATCGCGCAGCTCTTCTTCCTTCTGACGGGTCTCGGCGACGATGTCTTCCAGCTCGCACTTCTTGTCATCGAGTGTCAGCTGCTTGTCGGCGATGATCTCGCGCAGACGGTTGATCTCCTCCAGGAAGTTGGCCTGCTTGGTGGCATTCTCGCGCAGACGCTTGTTGCTGAGCTCGATCTCGAGGTTCTCATATTCGATCTCCTTGTTCAGGCTGTCGTACTCGCGGTTGTTGCGGACGTTCTCCAGATCCTTCTGGTACTTGTCCACCAGGCGCTGAGCCTCTTCGATGTTGCGGCGATGTTCGGCATCCGACGAACGAAGCGTCTGGATGTCAGCGCTGATGTTGCTGATACGCGTCTGCAGACCGGCGATCTCATCCTCGAGGTCCTGGACCTCCAGAGGCAGTTCACCGCGCAGTGTCTTGATCTTGTCGATCTCGGTGTAGATAGTCTGCAGCTGGAAGAGGTTCTTCAGCTTCTCCTCCACCGTCATCTCTTGCGGATTGATTTTCTTTGTTGCCATATCACATTGTTTTTATAGGATTTGTATTCTGTGTTGTCTTTTCCGTATGGAGCATCGGCAGACGCTCATGCAGCAGCTGTTGCAGCAGGTCGATGGTGTACTGTTCGCTCTCGTAGTGACCCAGTTCCACCAGCAGGTCATCGTTATGACCGAACCAGTCGTGGTAGTGTATCTCACCCGTCACGAAGCAGTCGGCACCGGCTGCTATGGCGTCGTCCATCAGGAACGCTCCTGCCCCACCACACAGTGCCACACGACGTATTTCTCTTCCTGTCAATGCGTTGTGACGCAGTGCCTGCACGCCGAAGGTCTCCTTCAGACGCCGGAGGAATGTCGTCTCGTCCTCTGCACGGGGCAGTGTCCCTATCATTCCGGCACCGCACTCACGACCTTCGCACTGACGGCGTGTCAACAGTTCGACATCCGTCAGCCCCATCCGGCGAGCCATCTCAGCATTCACGCCGCAGGGAGCATTGTCGAGGTTCGTGTGGGCGGCATAGATGGCGATGCCCTTCTGCACAGCCATCATCACGCAACGCTGCACATAGTCCTCGCCGGCCACCCGACGCAACGGATGGAACAGCAAGGGATGATGGGCGACGATCATGTTCAATCCTCGCTCAGCCGCCTCTTCCACCACTTCTTCGGTGACGTCAAGACACAATAAAGCCCCTGTAACATCGTCCGCCTCTGTCAATCCCACTTGCAAGCCCGCATTGTCAAAATCGTCTTGCATGGGCAGTGGCGCGAACTGTTCAAGGGCGTCTGATACATCCTTTACTTTCATCCGTACCGGAATTTGGTGCAAAGATACTACATTTCCATCAAAACAAAAAGCAAAACCCACAAAAAATGCTGAATATTAGTTAACACCCCCAACATTCAGTGCGCACAAGGCATATCGTCATCGTTGCCACCCCCCATCAAGGCGCCAGCAAAGTTATCGTTAACGTTATCGTTATCGTTGGCGGGCATCATCCCGCCCACAAGTTCCCGTCCTATCAGTGCCCACTGTATGGGCACGTCAGCCTCCCATCACCCGCCAACCGCCCCACAACAACACAAGCAATCCCCCTCACGCCCACAGGGCGTACAGTTATCGTTATCGTTAACGTTATCGTTGGCGGGCATCAGCCCGCCTTCTTCCGTCTTCCGTCCTATGTCTTCCGTCCTCCGTCCTTATTATATATTAAAGCCAATCATGACAACGCCCTGCTGCTAGCTTGAAAAAAAAGCGAAAATTGTGGAAAAAAAAGTTGGGGGGGATATACTAAATGTGGGAGGGTGTTCGTTAGAATTATAGATTATTGAAAAGACCAGAACAATAATATGCCTATGGAAAAAAACTCTACTCCCTCCAATCAAGAAATCAGAACCTTGCTGCGTGCAGCCCTGGCGGGCGTGACACCTAAGAAACCCCGACCTGCAGTGCTGAAAGCAGTCCTCGATGTGGCTCGCACCACACCATGCACAGCATGAAACCTATCGTCGCTCCTTCACTGCTCGCCGCTGACTTCGGACACATCGCCGAGCAACTTGCACTGGTCGAACCAGTGGCCGACTGGATCCACCTGGATCTGATGGACGGTGTCTTCGTCCCCAACATCTCGTTCGGCTTCCCTGTTCTTGAGGCTGTTGCGCGTCTGTGGCACAAACCCATGGACGTGCACTTGATGATTACGGATCCCATACGCTATGTGGACCGCTTCGCTGCATTGGGTACCTTCATGATGACGGTGCATGTGGAGGCAACGCCCGACCTGCCGCTGGCCATCAGCGAGATCCATGCCCGTGGTATGAAAGCTGGCGTCGCCCTGAGTCCCGAGACTCCCGTGACAGCCATCGCTGACGTGATTGCCGATGTGGACATGGTGCTCATCATGACCGTCCGTCCGGGCTTTGGCGGACAAGCATTCATCGAACATTCCTACGACAAGATCCGCGAGGCTCGTCAGCTCATGGCAGAGACGGGCTCCACAGCCCTCATTGAGGTAGATGGCGGCGTGACCTTCGACACGGCTCCGCTCCTGTTAGAGGCTGGCGTGGATGTACTCGTGGCAGGAAGTGCGGTGTTCAAGCATCCCGATCCCGTCCTGGCAGTCCAGACGCTGAAGGCGATGTAAGGGCGAGCTGTCGCTCACCAATATAACGATAACTTTTTGTTGCAGAGTGGTTTCTGCGCATTGAGATGAGGTGCTGCTATCAAAGCAGCACAGAGAATGAAGTTGAATTTTCTTACCTCTAATCAATAATTGGGATTGAATTTTCTTCCTCTATTATATATTAATAAGGTATAGATGTGATGCAGAATCAGGGACGGGAGGTGACATTGCTGCGGGTAGTCGTGGCGTTCGCTGCAGGGGTGCTGTTGGCGGACTGGCTCGACAGCCTGGGATGGCATTGGCCGACACTGCTCACCCTGACTGTGGCGGCATTGTTGTTTGCGGCAGGCATCATCGCAGGACTCTCGACTCATCACCGCTCTTCGTCGTTGTCGCTGACAAGCGGCATCTGCCTGACACTCGCCTTTGTGGCATTTGGCGGATGGGCACTTCAGATGCGCTGCGACGCAGTCCGCACCACATGGCCCGAAGGGGCTGTGGACGGCAAGGTGCGGGTGATGACCTCGCCGGATGTCCGACAGCGTTCGACACGTTATACGGTGAACATGGCCGGACACCGTGTGTACCTCTATGTGTCGGGTGAGGCGCCGACATTCCTTCCGGGCGACTCGCTGCTGCTGCATGGTGTGACAGTGCGGGAACCGGAGAACTTCAGCCCCGACCTGTCGTTCGACTATGCCCGTTCGCTGCTCCACAAAGGCATCTCGGGAACCTGCTTCGTGAAAGCGCGTGACCTGACCGTCCTCCCCTCGGATCATCGGAGAGGGGTGCTGGCACGCAGTCGGGAACTTCTGGCCGAGAAGTATGCACACGAACCACTCTTGGGCGAAAAGGAACAGGGCGTGATACGGGCACTGACATTGGGTGACCGCTCTGCACTGAGCGAGGAACTGCGCGTGGACTATGCCTCGGCAGGGGTGAGCCATGTGTTGGCACTGTCGGGACTGCATGTGAGCATCGTCTATCTGCTGCTGTCGTTCTGCTTCCGTCCGCTCTTCGCACGTCGAAACCGTCGCTGGATCGGCGAACTGTTGGCACTGCTCGCCCTGTGGGTGTTTGCACTGCTGACAGGTGCTTCGTCGTCGATAGTGCGAGCCGTACTGATGTGTACCATCTATGGTGTGGCATCACTGGCGGGCGGTGACCGTTCGCCCTTCAGCGCCCTGTCGCTGGCAGCAGGGGTGATGCTCTGCTGCGACCCCTTCACGCTGTTCGATGTGGGTTTCGAACTGTCGTTTGCCTCGCTGTGCGCCATCCTCTGTCTGGCCAACAACAAGGATGAGGATGTGCTCCAACATGTCCCGCTCCATAAGAAAGTGCTGAACTATGTGATCGGCATCGTGTGGGTGTCGCTTGTAGCACAGGCGGGCACCCTGCCCCTGACACTCCATTACTTCGGTCGTTTCCCGACCTACTTCCTGCTCACGAATATCGTGGTGATCCCTCTGGTGACGGTAACAATGTTGGCTGCTGTCGTCTGGTGGGTGTGTACTTGTCTGCCGGTTACCTGGGCATGGCCGGGCGAACTGCTCAACGGCTGTGTGGGACTGATGAACCGTGCCACGACAACAGTGGCCGAGCTGCCCGGCAGCACATTGTCGGTGAACGACTTCGGATGGCTGGAGGTGGTGTGTGCCTATATGGTGCTGTTCTTCCTGGTGCGTTTCTGTCGCAAGAAGCCGGGTGCCCTGGTAGGGGCAGTAGCCGGAATGATAGCACTGGCGGCAGTAAGATTGGTGATGTAAATGTAGCGTGCTGTTGCCCGCAGGCTAAGAGGCTAAAGGGCTAAAACAGTCTGCTCATTTACATCTAAGTAGAAAATCGGGAGCCTGAACTATCCTTTCATCCACATTCTTTTTTTCCCATGCCCAGATGGGAATACTTAAT
>R22__coassemble_231_pt1 | contig 43026 bp, 38 predicted proteins | sample R22__metabat2_low_PE_006 | metagenome-assembled genome bin R22
GGAAAATAGGGGGTTATATTCGCCGGTACAAGTTCTCGTTGCTGGTTGTGGCCGTCATACTGTATCTGTCGTTTTTCAAGCCACCCAGCACCAGTCTGGGCGAAATCACGAACTTCGACAAGTTCGTACATGCCTGCATGTATTTCGGTTTCTGTAGCGTGATATGGTTTGAGTATCTTCGCATTCATTCCTTATACGAGCCACTCCGCATGGCGTTGGGGGGCGTTGTTCTGCCCATTCTGATGAGCGGACTCATTGAATTGGGGCAGAAGTATCTCACCCTTTATCGCAGTGGTGAGTGGTGGGACTTTGCCAGCAACACAATAGGAGTCCTGTTGGCCTTGCTGGGCATGTTGGCTGTCGTGGCTATGCGAAAAAGAAAAGCCCGTCGTTAAGTGGCGGGCTGTAGTGAGGCAAGAGAATGAGAGGCAATGGAAAGACTCTCGTACCCTTTTAAAGGGTTCAACCTCTTCTCTTCCGATGTAATTTGAGACGGTGAGGATAGGCAATCTTGTTGTCTACCAATCGGTGTGACCATTCGGGTTTCTCCTTCACAAACGATGCGATGTGCCGCAGACGCTTGTCCTCGTGCATCTCGTTGATATCGATTAGGATGCCTGTCTCTTCCACATCGCCGAACTCGTCATTGATGGCTGTGCCGAACATCAGCATCGTGGGCGACAGATTCATGTATGCGTTCACCAGCGGCGGAATGTTGCATCCCAGTCGGCGCACGGCAGCATTCAGCAGTCGGTAGTCAGCCTTGAAGTCCTCCTCGGTAAGTACCACATCCATTTCCTCGGCTGCATGTTCAATAGGCAGAGGTGTATGTGGCGTGACGAGTTTACGCCGGTCGCCGAAGTGCTTGTCGAGGAAGTGCAGGATGAGGTCGCGCCCATAGCGGTTGAAACTCGGATACATGGTCATCTTACCAAAGAAATACTGCGCATCGGGCAGTACCACCATGAGTGCCCCAAGACCGTCGAAGAGATTGTCAAGAGCGAACAATCCCTTGGTGTCGGTACGTGATGCCTGATACTCAACGGCAACGAATGAGCGGCCAAGTTCGATGGTATGCGGCAGATATTCTTGGATGAATGCATCGGAGAAGTGGAACAAATGGCTGGTGGCAATGATGGGCTGCCCCTGCTCATCGAGTTGGATGTCGGGGCCATAGAGATAACGGTAGCCGCCGATGATTTCTTCGGCATCGGGATTCCAAACGACGAGTTGCTTGCAAGGTATCTCCATAGTGTCGAAGCGGTCGATGTCCACACTCAGTCCAGTGCCTCCGCCTCCATGACGGAAGGCAATCTCGCGCAGACGTCCGATTTCCTGCATCACGTTGGGACTGTCATGGGCAGTGCAGACATAGAGTTCGTTGCCACCGCGGTTGGTATGCCGCAGCAACTTGTCAGGAGTGAGTTCCTGCATGAGCACCTCTTTGGGTATAGCGTCAATGATTTTCTCCATTGTTTATTTCTTGATGGGAGCCAGATTGTAAACGATGTCCTGCACATACTGTGCCCACTGGACATTGGTCTTTGACCGGTCGAACGATTGCCAGGGGATGGGTTTCCCGATATAGAGATGGAAGGTGTCGCCTTTGTGGCGGAACATCTCATCCACCAGGAATATCATGGCAATGTTGAATTTGATATGTAGGAATTTACAGATGTTGGCAATGTTGTAGAAGCGGTTTGAGTTACGTCCTTGGAAATACATGGGCACAACGTCCCGTTGGCATTGGACGCTCTTCTGGACAAAGGTTTTCTTCCAAGGAAGATCTTTGATGACGCCCTTACGCTTGCGTGAGCAGAGTCCTGCAGGGAACATGATGACCTGGCTGTCGCAGTTGAATACTGCATCGACCTGTCCGGGCAAGTTGCGGCTTTGAGCACCCACTTTGCTGACGGGTACACAGAGGGGGGCGAGAGGGGGAAGGGCGGTGAGGAAACTATTGACGAGGAAACAGATTTTGCCGTCGTAGTGGGCTCCGATAACCTTGCCCACAGCGAGGCCATCGGGACCTCCGAGCGGATGGTTGCTGACAAAGGTATAGAGACCTCCTTCGGGAAGATTCTCGAGTCCGTGCACTTCTATCTTCACATCAATGAATTCAAGTGCCTTGTCGATGAAGTCAAGGCTGTCGGTGTTGGGATACAACTCGAAGAAACGATTCAAGTCGTCTTCGTGGAGAATCTTCTTGAGCCATTTGATGAGCGGTTTGGGTATATTCTCTTTACCCGTTTTGCTCTTGACGACCTTTTCGATGTCAATGGTTTTGACTTTTTCTTCCATAACAACAGAGCTTCGGTAATCAAATAGGGTGACAAAAGTATAAATTCTTTTCTGAATAGTGGTACTAAATCACAAAAAATACACTTTTCTGCCCCGAAAAAGAATAGTCATGGAAATGAACGAGGGAGATTATTCAAGATAAAACATCTCGGGCAGTGGAATGGAGACAGGGCTGTTGTCTGGGTTTACCTCCATGATGTCGGCCATGTAATCCCACCATTTTTGCACGATGGGGTTGTCGCCTTGATCCTGCGAACCTTTGTCGCCTTCCACCTTCTGAACGGCGAAGAGGATGTTGGTTTCCTTGTCCCAGAAGATGCTGTAATCATACACCCCACTCTCTTTCAGCAGTTTTTTCATCTCTGGCCACAATGCGGCATGTCTGCGTTGATACTCTTCTTCAAAGCCTGGTTTCAAGAACATTTTGAATGCTTCTCTTTTCATAAGTTTTGCTTTTTATTTTGACTTTTTTATTTGTCTGATCCGAAATAGAAACCTGGTTGGGTGGGTTGGTTGTAGGCCACGTTCTGGGTGGCTATGCTGATGCGGTAGACGGGGTCGCTCATGAACGTCACGGCGCGACTGTCTGTGGGCAGAGTGCTGACGTACAGTCGCAATGCCGTGTTGTCGTCGGTGCGTACCAGAAGTTCCTCGCGCCAGTCTCCTATAATATCGCCTTGCAGGCAGGGGTTGGACTTGGTGCCGTTGTTGCGTGCTACTCCCTGCGGAGCGAAGATGACTTCGCAGCGTCCTTCGTCGGGCAGGTATTTCGATATGCGCACACCATCGAGCAGTTCACGGGATTTGTCCCCATCCCACCAGATGGCCATGTTAGTGGAGAGATTTGGCACATATTCGCGTATCACTTCACCATTGCAGTCAAGCAACCCTCCCGATGCACTGCTCCACATCTCCACTCCGGGGTGAGTGGAATCAATGTCGGCAGCCATGCAGCGTCCGACGTCCTCCCGTGCCCGTATCTGTACAAGAATCTCTCCCGTGGCGGCATCGCGCAGTGTGGAGCCGTTTCCATCGGATTCGTGACATTGCCATACTTGTAAACGGTCTTCGTCGGGTCGGAAAGCCGTGAGGTGCATTGCATCGCCGTGTCCCAATCCGGTGGAGTAGAGTCCTTTACCGTCGTGATCGATGCAGCAGGCTCCGTAGATGATTTCGTCACAGCCGTCACCATCCACATCACCAACACGCAGGTTGTGGTTGCCTTGACCGCTGTAGAGGGCGTTGTCGGGTTCTGAGGAGTCGAACACCCATCGTTGCGAGAGTGTCTTGCCGTCCCAATCCCAAGCAGCCAACACGGTGCGAGTATAGTAGCCTCGGCACATCACAACGCTGGGATGCAGACCGTCAAGCCATGCTACACATGCAAGATAGCGGTCGCTGCGATTGGCCTTGGTGTCGCCCCAGTCCGCCAGTTCGCCACGTGCGGGTATATAGTCGGTGGTGTAGAGTGCCGTTCCAGTGAGTCCTGAGAAAACGGTCAAGTATTCATTGCCCGTGAGAATGCGTCCCTGACATGGAGGAACACGCTTGAACGCTTTATTCCAAGGATTTCCGCGTGCTGCACCTTGCTGCTCTGTTCTGGGACCGGGAGAAACGCCAAACGGTCCAGAGGCGTTCACCGTCATCCCTTGGCTTGCCATCCGGGCAGAATCTTGCTGCCATCGCTCATACATTTCCTGGAATCGTCTCCTCATGTTCGCTTCATCGATGCTGTCCTGAAGGATTTCTTCTTCATGAGTTTGTTTGTCACCCGGATGGCGGTAGTCTGCAAAGGCATCGCCGATGATGTTTCCCTGCCCATCGATGGTGCCGTCAGAAGTTTTCATCACGACTTCTGCCTGATTGTCGCCGTCAAGGTCGAATACCATGAATTGTGTGTAGTGTGCACCAGCACGGATGTTGGGTCCCATGTCGATGCGCCAGAGACGTTCGCCGTTCAAGCGGTAACAGTCAAAGAGTACGTTGCCGGTATAGCCGTCATGGGCATTGTCATGGGCATTGGTGGGCTCCCATTTCAGAATGATTTCGTATTCTCCATCACCGTCCACATCGCCGACTGAAGCATCGTTGGCTGTGTAACCATAGCGAATTCCGTCGGGTGTGGTGCCGCCGTCAGGCTTGTCGAGAGGAATTTCAAGGTATCCTATCGGAGAATTTGTCGGGAGAACATAGGTACCATGACCTTCGGCCGTTTCTCTGCGGTGAATGACGGGTGAAACTTCATAGAAAAGGTCGTTTTCTGCACATTCGTCATCAATGAAGAACGTAGCGTTGGTAATGGGTGATGCGTTGATTCTTTTGCCGTTGCGGTAGATGTTGAATGCCGTTTGTGGCGCATCTGTCTCCAACAATCGCCAACTCAACGCTGTGTGAAGGCTGTCCTGACGCAAGACAATCAGTCCCCGTCCAAGCGTCTCTTTCTGCATGTCTGGAGAATAGCGGGGCTGTGCAATGGCTGGTGTCAATGCTGCAGATACGAGGAGAAAAAACAACCGGCATTTATCCATGGATGATATTTCTGATAGTCGGGTTCAAAGGTAGTGTTTTTTGTTTCCAAATCAAACAAACAGATATCTTTTTTGGATGTCTTGTGCATAAATCGAAAAATAATAATTACTTTTACCGCGTCATTGTAATCTTCATACGACATACCTATGAAAAAAGTCATCCTGTTTGTTTGCGTTGTTTTGATGGCTGGAGTTGTTGCGGCTCAGAAATTGCCTTCTCAGCGCGCCATTCTTGAACAAATGCAGAAGGTGAATCAGCATTTCATGCAAGGCGTTCCTGATCCGGGTGCCCCCACCTTCGGGGGAGGGAAGGAACGCACGAGCAATCTGTGGACTCGCGCCGTGTACTACGAAGGCCTCATGGCACTTATCGGCATCTGTCCTGAGCAACGCTATTTCGATTATGTCATGCAGTGGGGTGAAGCCCATCAGTGGAAACCACGTGGAACTATCGCCACGCACAATGCCGACAATCAGTGTTGCGAACAAGTCTACCTTGACATGTATGAACTCACACAAGATCCTCGCATGTTCACTCCTGCGAAACTCAACATCGATGCATGTGTGGCAGATCCCCAGGATCACGACTGGTGGTGGATAGATGCCATTCAGATGGCAATGCCCGTCTATGCGAAGATGGGACGTATCACAGGTGACGAGCGCTATTGGGATAAAATGTGGAGCCTTTACACTTACACTCGCAACCGTCATGGCGATGCAGGAATGTTCAATGCCAAGGATGGTCTCTGGTGGCGCGACCATGATTACGATGCTCCCTATACCGAGCCCAATGGCGAAGACTGCTATTGGAGTCGTGGCAATGGATGGGTGCTCGCTGCTTTGGTGCGCGTCATGAATGAACTACCCGAGAATCACCGCTACTACAAAGCCTGCTTGCGTGATTTCCGTGCCATGTGCCGTGCCTTGAAGGCTGTGCAACGCGAGGATGGACTCTGGAATGTCAGTCTGCATGATCCTTCGAACTATGGAGGCAAGGAGATTACTGGCACCAGTCTTTTCGTTTATGGAATGGCTTGGGGCATCCGCAAGGGGTATCTCAAGGAGAAAGACTATCTTCCCGTGGTTGCAAAGGCATGGAACGCCATCATCACAGATGCCGTTCATCCGGATGGCTTCCTGGGCTTTGTGCAGGGAACAGGCAAGGATCCCTCGGCCGGACAGCCTGTCACTTATGACAAAGTTCCCGACTTTGAGGATTATGGCACGGGTTGTTTTCTGCTCGCTGGCAGCGAACTCTATAAACTGCATGCCGATGAGATTCCTGATGCACAGATTTCCCGTTCTTTAAGGTGATGGAGCGGCTGGTATTGGCTTGATAGTCATATACGGCATAGATAACAACTCGCGGCAGGGAATCCCTGTCGCGAGTGTCTTTATTAGTTGAGGACTGGCCTTTACGTTGCCTTTCCTATTTTATTTATGCGGAGAGAGGATTGCCTTGTAACGTGTAGGATCGTTGAGGATGGAGAGTGCAGTGTTCAGGTCCTCGTCATCTTTAAGCGTTTGGATGACAGTTCCTCGCTGATAATGGTAACGGGTGACGATTTCATCGGCCAGCAGCAGGCGGATGTCGTGTGAAAAGTTCTGAAGGTCAGCGTCAAGGTCTGGCTTCAACTTGGTTTCCAATGCTTTGAACTCGTCAGCAGCCCTATCCATATATCCTTCGAACTCGGCCCATTCACGCAGGGTGTCAAGTGCTTTTTCGCTTCCTCGGTCATAGGTGAATCCTGAGGCGCGAATGCTGTCGCAGAAGGCAGCATAGAGTGTGTCGTCTACCTCGAAATCCTCTGCTGGCCCAATGCTGTCATGCTGCATTGTGTAGGTGGTAGCAAAGTCAAACAGACAATCGTCGTTGGCCAGATAGTAGAGCAGGTTCGGAATCTTCTTCCCCTGAACCTCCACATCTGGACTGATGCCGCAGCCATCCCGCACCTCTCGTCCGGCAGCAGTGTGGAACACAGTGGTTAGGCTGTCGGGGATACGTCCCAAGAGGTTGCCGTCCTCATCACGACGAGCGTAATCGATGGCTTGTATGCAGCGTCCGGAAGGAATGTAGTACTTCGATGTAGTCACCTTCAGCATGCCACCATAGGGAAGTTCACGGGGCACTTGGACGAGTCCTTTCCCATACGTTCGGCTGCCCACGATAACAGCCCGGTCGAGATCCTGCAAGGCACCGGAAACAATCTCGGCAGCAGAGGCTGTCTGGCCATCCACGAGGACTACCAGGGGCAGGTCGGGCTCAGCGGCAGTGTGCCGGGTCTTGTAAGTCTGCTCCACTTGTACCAGACGTCCGCGTGTCTCAACAACCACGTTGCCTTTTGGCACAAACAGATTGACGATTTCTACGGCTTCGGAGAGCAGACCTCCCCCATTGCTGCGCAGGTCGAGAATCAGATTCTTGGCTCCCTGCTCGCGCAGTTCAACGAGAGCAAGCCGCACATCGCGAGAGCAGCCTTCGATGAAACGCTCGAAGAGAATGTATCCCGTAGTGTCGTTCATCATGCCGTAGTAAGGAACGGCAGGCAACTGAATGGCAGCGCGTTCGATGCGGTAGGTCTGAGGCTCGTCAGTGCCTGGCCGCTGGGCAGTGACAGTCACGATGGTGCCGGCATCACCGCGCAGCAGATCGCTCACCTGCTGGGTGTCCATGCCGCGCACATCTGTAGTGTCTACCCGCAAAAGGATGTCGCCTGCTCGCAGTCCGGCCTTTTGGGCAGGCATATTCTCATACGGCTCTGACACCACCACTTCTTTCCGCTTCTTCATCTGACGGATGATGGCACCCACACCGGCATATTTGCCTGTGGTCATCATTTCCAGTTCCTCGGTGTCGTCGGCAGGATAGTATTCTGTATAGGGATCCAGGTCCTTCAACATGGCTTTGATGGCCGTTGTCACGCTCTGCTCTGTGTCGAAATCATCCACATACAGCATCTTCAGGTTGCGGATTACCGTATTGAAGACGTTGAGGCTTTTGGCAACAGTGAAGTTCTTGCGGTCGGCCTTATCATCATCGTTGCCTGCCATCATCGACGGCAGACAGCATGCCCATGTCAGGAGTAAGAAAAGGACAAATCGTTTCATTTCATCAGGTTAGAGGACGTTAATGGCAGCACGAATCTCATCCCATACCGAGCCTGGCAGCGTAGTGCCGATGGCCTTTATGACATTTCCGGCCAGCAGCGAGCCTGCACGAGCGCAGCGCTCCATGTCCCAGCCTTGGAGGATACCGTACATTACGCCGGCAGCGTAGAAGTCTCCGGCACCAGTAGTGTCAATCACGTTCTCAACGGGAGTGACGGGGCAGAAGGTCTTTTCTCCTTTATACATCAAACTGGAACCTTTGCTGCCCAACTTCACAACGGCCACCTCGCATAAGCCAGCCAGCACCTCAAGTGCTTCGGCAGGTTCGCAGCGTGCAAAGGCACGGGCTTCCTCCTCGTTGGCGAACACCACGTCAATGCCATCCGTGAGAATCTGCTCGAAAAAGTCATGGTCGGCTTCCACGATATTGTACGATGCAAGGTCCAGGCACACTTTCAGCCCCTTTTGCTTGGCCAGATTGATGGCACGCAGGATGAGGTCGTGGTTTTGTACCAGATAACCTTCTATATATAGATAGTCGTATCCGTCGAACATTTCAGGAGTGAGGTCGGAGGCTTGCATTTCGGCTGCTGCACCAAGGAAAGTCGCAAAAGTACGCTCACCATCGGGCGAGATGAAGGTGTGGGCGACACCTGACGGATGGTCGCAGACGATGAGTTGAGGATGAATGCCGCGTGTGGCCGCGTTGGCAGCATAGAAACGTCCGAAGTCGTCGTCGCCGATTTTGCCGATGAAGCCAGGCTCTGCACCAAGATTGGCCAAGGCCAACATGGTGTTGCCTGCCGATCCTCCAGTTGCCTTGCTGACATCCATAGTAGCCATGGCTGTGCGGACAGCGGGTAACTGGCTTTCATTGATGAGTTGCATGCTGCCTTTCGGCAGACCTAAACCTTGAAGTATCTCGTCGCTGTCCATACGAACAAGCGCGTCAGTGAGCGCGTTGCCGATGCCGATGATTCGTTTCATAGTGTTCCTTTTTCTATTTCTTGTTTGATGGGACAAAAGTACACAAAGTTTGCGATATTATGGCAACCAAGAGGCGTGAATCATGACTTTCTACAACGTTTTTTACGAAAAAATAAAAAAAAGCCTCGAATTATTTTGTATTTCGTTCAAATGGCTCTAAATTTGCACCCGCAATTCGGCGGAATGGCATTCAAAACTGCTTCTTTAGCTCAGTTGGTTAGAGCATCTGACTGTTAATCAGGGGGTCCAAGGTTCAAGTCCTTGAAGAAGCGCAGGGAACCTCGCCGCAAGGTGAGGTTCTCTTGTTTTTTGCAGTGCACAATGCCAACCTTCCAGGATAGGGAGAAGACAAGGATTGCTCTGCTGTCGTCCGACTCCCATTTTCCGGGCTATCTACAAGGGTATCCCCATCCATCTGTTTGCTCTCACCGACCAGTCGGGGTGCCTGCGTGCTTATGAACCCCAAAATATCCTCATTCCCCTTTTTTACAGCACACGCCATCCCTTCCCCTTGCCACTTCGTCAGAAGGAGATTGCAAAGGATGCCGCGGAAAAAGTCCTTTCTTTTTCTTTTTTTGAGCTTTTATACGGATTTTTCAATGCAATGAAATGTAAACTTGATGCGATGAATTTGAAAACCGAAACTTTGGAAATTCCGTATTTGAGTTCATTTTTCTTTTTGCTTCAGTTGTTTTCTCATTTATTGCCTTCGTTTTTCTTTTTGGGGCAAAGTACATCGAAAAAATGTCCTTGTTTTCCGATTTCCGATGTACATCCCGCTCGTCCGGATGAACAAACGGTGACCTGCCTTGAACATGCCGAAACTGTATTCATTCGTATTTGTATGGAAGGGAAAAAGAATCATTGCAGACAAGGAATATACGATTGTCGCATTATAGCTTGATGCTTTTTGGCTAAGGTGTAGGATTGAGATGGTTTGGCCCGAATCATCCAAAAGAGCCATAAAATGGATGATGTCTATCTTTTGTCCATTTTTCATGTTTGTTGTTGACATATAACGCATTATCTTTGTTTTTATCCGTCAGCCTGGGGCGAAATCAGAGGTTGGTGGGACGAAATCCATTATTTTGGGGCGAGTGATTTCACCCCTGAAATGGCGCTAACGGTCCCTTTCCCGGTGTGTATGGAACGGTTTTCGATATTTGTGAGAAGGGCGGACTATCTTTGCGGCGTAAACTTTTATACGCAACGAGCATGGAAAAACGTACTTATTCATTCATGGAGATGGACGGCGTTGATGATATCCGCCGTTTGCACGATCTTTTGCCTGCCTTCGAGTATGATGGTTCGGAGGACAATGGAGTGGGCGAGAACGTCTGTTTTGACTATACCGTATATATGCCTTCCAACACGGAAGTTGGAACGCGCTTCAACCGGGCACTGTTGCTTTTGCATGGCCTGAACGAACGTTCATGGCATAAATATGAATCGTGGGCGCAGGAATTGGCCATGTTGACTGGCCGGCCCGTGATACTGTTTCCGCTGGCTTTCCACATGAACCGCACACCCATATCGTGGTTCAATCCAAGGGATCTGCTGCAGTGGTTTGAGGAACTGCGGAAATGCAAGAACATGGCGACGAACTCTACGTTTGCGAATGTCGTGCTCAGCACCCGTATCGTCGAATGTCCCATGCGGTTCTATATATCGGGCAAGGAGTCGGCATACAATGTGACGCAATTGACGGAACAAATCGTTGAGGGCAAACATCCGCTGTTTGTCAAAGATACTCAGGTAGATGTGTTCGCGTACAGCATCGGGGCATTTCTGGCAGAAGTATTGTTCATGGCTGATTCCAAGGGATTGTTTGCCAACAGCCGTTTGTTCCTCTTCATGGGGGGCGCAGCCATCAGCGAGATGCATGGAGCCTCGAAATACATCATGGACGACGATGCCTTCTGGAGCATGCGGTATTATTACTCTGGCACATTCGGCAAGGATGCTTTCAGTGACAGGCTGCGCGATGATGCCTTTGACCGCGCTTTCCGTCTGTTGATAAATGCCGAGCAATGTCGAGAAGAACGCAACCAGGCCTTTGCCGTTCTGCAGGACCGTCTGCGTATTCTGACGCTGAAGAAGGATCGCGTCATGCCTACCGAAGGGGTGCGTTCAACGATGGGGGATATTGCCGACAAGGTACTTACGGAATTGGACTTCCCCTATAACTATTCGCATCAAGAGCCCTTCCCGACACGCAATCCTCTCTTGCTGTCCGATGTGCGTGCTGCCCTTGACACGGTGATGCAGATGGCTGCCGATCATTTGATGGCTCCCGAAGAGTCGATGCGGAAAACAGGATGAAAGTTTTTTGGGGAAGGGTTTGGAAGTGAGAAAAAATCCGTCTATCTTCGCAGTCGTTTCTTATAATAAATATGTAAACAACAGAAGAAGACTATGAAACGCTCATTATTCCTTTCCGCAGCAATGTGTGTTTTGCTGATGGCCTGCAAGCAGACACCATCCGGACCGTTCCCCACCGAAACTTTTCCCTCCCCCATAGGCAGGACACTCACCGTGTCGCTCATCAATCATGGCTCGTTGGCCATGACCTACGGCGACACCTCGATTCAGATTGACCCCGTGCAGACTTTCGGGGACAAGGAGATAGATTATTCGTCATTTGGCAAGGCCGATGCCATCTTTGTGACGCACGAACACGGCGACCATTTGTCGCCTGCCAGCATCGAGGCCCTTTCCGACGACGACACCCGCATCTTCCTCAATGCGGCAGGATGGCACAAATGTGAATTGGGCGACACGCTGGCACCTGGCGAGAATGTTGTGCTTTCGCTTCATATCAGTGCTGAGGCTGTAGCGGCTTACAACACTACACCTGGACGCGAAAAGTTCCACCCGATGGGAAACGGCTATGGCCTGGTGCTGGACTTCGACGGGCTGCGGGTATATGTGTCGGGCGATACGGAAGTGATTCCTGAGATGGCTCGTCTGGGACATATTGACGTGGCTTTCCTTGCTGTGAACCAGCCTTTCACCATGACACCCGAGCAATGCGTGCAAGCGGCAGAACTTATCCATCCGCGCGTACTCATTCCCTACCATACAGGCGATACGGACCTCTCATCCATCATCTCTGCTTTGAAAGGCAGTGGCATAGAAGTGAGGACATACGAATCGCTCAGATAAAGAAAAGAAAGGACTTTTTCCGCTTTCCTGTCAGGGATACCAGCCACGTCTTTTCAACTGTCTCAAATAGATGGCTGTGCGGGCAGGGAAGTAGTCTTCCAACAGACGGCGACGCTCTTTGACGAAGGAATCGTCGGGGGTGTAAAGGTCTCCTTTGCCTTTTCCTGGATGTACATCGCATCGGTAGTCGCCCCAGCGGGCTGACTCTGCGTAGAGGGCATTGTCGATGCCGGAATAGAGCGTGTTCCAGACAGCAGTGACACTGTCCGGCGTGAGAATGCCGTTTCCGGTGCAGTGCATGCTGACACGTTCTTGAAACCGGATGGCGAATAATGGATTGTCCATGAGGGTGGCAAAGAGTTCTGTCAATGCACCTTTGCGGTAGCCTTTGGGCTTGAGGACATTCTCGCGTTTGTTGCCGAAAATCATCTCCGAGTCCCAGCAGAGGAATTGGAAACCTGCGTCGGGGTTAACTCTGCGGCGTACTGCATACCAGTTGTGGACATCCCAGTCGGTATTGCCGGCATATTGGTTCAGTATCATGTAATCGATGAAGTTGTCCACATCCAGCAAAGGTTCAAGCATGGGATTCCGCACTCCGTTTTCATCAAGACCTTGAAGGCGATAGTAGGCACTGTCGGACTTGGCGGCACAGCGTGCCGTGGCAATCATTTCTTCCCATTTCTTTAGGTTTCCTTCGGCTGCAACAAGGATGTTCTCCTTTTCCAATTCTTCCACTTTCACCACATCCCAATCCATGTTGTCGCCTCCATAATGGGAGGCGCAAAAGTCCTTGTCGATGCGTTCGCTGACATTGTACAGTCCCCAGTAGAGCCCGTTGATGAACAGATGTCCCCCAAAACCGCTTGCTGCCGTGTGTCCCATTCGTTGCTGGGTACTCTTTGCCCAGAGGTCGCGGGTATATTGCGCTGCATGGCGTTGCTGCTTTTCCCAATGGAGCCAAGAATTGTTGTAGGCGGAATGGAGGATGAGGGTGTGGAACTCTTCAGGTGTTTGCAGGCCATAGAGGGGAGTATTCAGTTTGTCCTTTCCATATACATCGCGCCATACCAGGCGAAGGCTGTGCTTGGGGCTTTTTTCGGGAATACGGCTTTGTCCTCCATGGAGTCTGATGCCGCAGTCGGATTGCACGTCAAAGTGTTGCGGACCGCCGAACATCTCGAAAGAGACGGGGCGTTCCCATCCCCGTCCAAGGCCATCTCCCGCAGTGGCTCCGGTATAAACGTAGATGCCTCCGTTTTGAGGGTCTGTCTCTTTGCCGAAGAAGTTCTGACGTTCTGTAACCAAAGAAATAATGGGCAGTTGGTGTAGACCTTCGACTATCTGGACTGCAGTTTGGGGGTTGCTCGTCAGTTCGGGGTCCATTCCGTAGTCGGCCATAGTGGTATCCGACGAGGTGGTGAAAGGCCCCCAGGTGTCGGGAAATCCGTCAGGATGGTCCGCTTGTGCCAGAATATGTTGGGTAAAAAGGTAAGTGGAAGTGACAACTTTTGAACAACTGTCGCCGGCTACGGCCATGGCTCGCAGTACGGTGTTTTCGTTCAAGGGCAGGGGAACCGTATATCGGGGGGAGGTGATGCAAGGAGTACTGCCGTCGGTGGTGAAGACGATGACAGCAGAAGGGTCGGCGCATGAGAGTTTGAGTGTAAATGGCTGCTCATACAGTCCATGCGGCTGACTGAACACGGGCACCGGCACATCGTCTCCAGCCGAAGTTCTCGGCACGGCTAACAACAGGAGGGAGATGAGAAGAATGCGGCGCATAATGATATCCGAAGGGGAATGAGTATCGAACGGTTTCGGGTAACAGCGTCAAACTGCAGGCAATTTGAGACCAGCAAACCTGACGCAGCGTCAACGTGTAGCCTTGTGTACCATGTCATTGTAAAAGGCCATGTGTTGGCGTGGGTCGATGGCCTTGGCGATGGCAGGGTCGCGGAACATGCGGTCAGCAGCACCGTAGGGCAGCGTGTCGTGGACGTGATAGAAAATCTTTCTGGGATTGGCAATGCCGCTGTGTGCAAGCCAGGCAGCCCCGTCGCGGACATCGTGGATGGCTTGTTGTTGGGCTTCGTCAGCGCTGACTGTGCTGTCGGCACTTGCATCTCGGTATTCGACTTGCAAAACGGCAAGACCTCGGTTGGCAAGGAACTGAACTTCCGGATTGTATTCCCAGCGGTCGGCCGGGTATCCGAAAGCATGAGGTATCACCATGGCATGAAGATGAGGCGCGTCATCAGCCTTCACACCATGGGGAAGAGTGAGATATCCACGCAGAATGGTGTTGTCTCGTGCATTGAAGGTGATGGGAATGACGGGTGACAGGTATCTGCGCAACTGCAACTGTGAAGGGGCATGGATAAGTGAGATACGCATGGAGTCACAATCGTAGTTGTACCAAGAAGAAGGTGTACGGTCGTCGCTGGCTTCGACGAGCAGATTATGGCGTCCTTCATCGCTGGCAACGAGGCGCACCTGATAGTCGGGGAGACAACCCATGACCTGTTCAAAGAGATTCTCGACCTCTCCGTCGAGAAAGTCATATACACGGTAGCGTTCGCCAAGATAAGAGACATACTGCATTTCGCCCGTGATGGGTGAGCAGGCAATGGCCTCAATGGGCTCATGCCACGAGGAGATGTTCTTCAGAGATTCCTGCATCTTTCCGAAGACAGCCGTGTCAGCAGGTGTGTAGAGCGTAAAAGCAGGCTGGGGATAGATATTTGCGAGCGATTCGGGATGGAAGGAGTCGCTTTCGAAGAACATTTCGCCAGGAAGCGAATGGGGCCGCGAGCAAGCGAAGAACAAAATGCCCGAAAGAAGGAGAGGAAAGAGAGAACGACGCATTGTATGGAACTGAGGGATTATGGATGCACGAAGATACGAATGTTGATATTCAAGGATAAACGAACAGATATCGCAAACGGGTTACTATTGCATCATTGAACGCCATCCTCTTTTTCTATCAGTTTCACTTACAACGCGATACACGGCACCTTCCTTCTTCTTACTCCTGGGGTGGGGCAAAGAGTGGATTGTCGTCGAAGATGTCCTCATCGTCATCCATGAACAGAGGAACGTCGGCTGTGAAGTCGTCCAATTCGCGGCGGTCTTTCTTCGTGGGACGGCCTGTGCCTCGTGCACGGTTGACGAAACCGCTGATACGGCTCATCTCCAGTATTTCATACTGTTCGCGAGGAGTGATGTTTTCAAGCATCTCTGGCACCAGTTTTGCACCGACACGATTCTCGATGGCTTGCAGCACGCGGAAGGTATAGGTGACGGGCGCTTTTTTCACACTCACCACATCTCCGTCGTGGATAACCTTTGAGGGCTTGACGGGCAAGCCGTTCATGATTACCCGCCCGTTCTTGCAGGCATCGGCAGCAATGGAACGCGTCTTGAAGATACGCACTGCCCACAGCCATTTGTCAATACGTGCTTCCATCCCTTTCAAACGGTTTCTTTGGCTTTCTCGTCGTTGTCCTCTTTGGCGGGAGCGGGCATCACAGGCTTATGCTTGTTGAAGCGGTTCATGGTGAAGTCCAGTCCTGACAGACAGAATGTCTTGATGATTTCCACAGCGGTGGGGAGTTGCTGTTCGATGAGTGCGTTGTCTGCATCATCGAAATCGCTCAGTACGAAGTCACATTGGCTGCCCCGTGGAAAGTCATTTCCGATGCCTACACGCAGACGGGCATAGTTCTGCGAGCAGAGAACCTGCTCGATATGTCCCAGTCCGTTGTGTCCCCCAGCACCTCCTTTGCCCTTCAGACGCAAGGTGGCTACGGGCAGCGACAAATCGTCGACTACGACCAAGAGGTTCTCACCAGGGATGTTCTCTTTGTTCAGCCAGTAGCGCACGGCATTGCCGCTGAGGTTCATAAATGTGGTGGGTTTCAGAAGTACCAACTGACAATTCTTGACAGACGTATGGGCGACGAAGCCGTAACGCTTGTCTTCAAAAACAGTATTGGACGCCTTGGCGAGGGCGTCCAATACTCTGAAACCTATGTTATGTCTGGTGCCCCGGTATTCGTCGCCGGGGTTACCCAGACCAACAATCAAGTATTTCATTCTTCAGTCGAGAGGATTACTCTTCTTCGGTGCTGGCAGCTGCAGCATCCTCACGCGAAGCACGGGTGGCCATGACGCCGCAGACAACCGTTGCAAGAGGATCAGCCATCTCGAGGCCTTCGAAATTCAGATCGCCAACCTTGATGGTCTTGCCCAGGCCAAGGGTGGTGACGTCGATGACGAGACGCTCGGGAATATCATTGTAGAGAGCCTTCACCTTGACGCGGCGAACGATCTGCTCAAGCTTACCACCAGCCTTCACACCGGCAGCCAGACCCGTGAGCTGAACGGGAACAGCCATGACGATGGGCTTGGCCTCGTTGATCTCGAGGAAGTCAATGTGGAGGATAGTATCCTTTACAGGATGGAACTGCATCTCCTTGATGATGGCGTTGCAGAGCTTGCCGTCGATGGTGAGGTCAACAACGAAGATGTCGGGGGTGTAGATGAGTTTGCGGAGGTCGTCCTTCTTTACTGCAAAAGCAGTAGCGACGGGCTTTCCGTTTTCATCTTTCTGAATACCATAAAGGTTGCAGGGAACGAGGTCCTGCTTGCGCATTTCGCGTGTACTTTTCTTGCCTACTTCCTGGCGAGAAGTTCCTTGGAGTTGGAATGTCTTCATTCTTTTTTCTTTTTTAAGTGTTACTCTAAATTAAGTTTCTTGCTTAATTCGCCATCACACAATGTGCTGCGCTTTTCGCAAAGTGGCCGCAAAGGTACTGTCAATTCTCGTAACTGCCAAACTTTTTGGCGATTATTTTTCATCATACCTATGTGATTGTCCGCAAAAATCTCCGAAAATGCAATTCCTTTTCCTTTTTTGGGCCTTGAAACAAAAATTTTGAGCTTTGAAACGGAATTTCCGATGCGACGAAATTCAAACTCGATGCGACGAAAATGAAAACCAAAGTTTTGGAAATTTCGTTTCAAAGTTCGTTTTTCTTTTTACATCAAACATTTTTTCCGTAATTGCCTTTGTTTTTCGGTTTTCGGCAATGATTTTTGAGAAAAAGTCCTTTTCAACCGATTTTGGATGTACAGACGACCCGTTCGCGTGAACAAAGTGCGTGCTGGATTGTACATGCCGATAGCGGATTCATGGACATTTTTGTTCGCATACAGTGCGATTATGCCAATTGATGGGATTTGTCCATAACTGATAGGGGCATTTCTGCGAATAATCACAGATACCTGCCTGTCAAATGGATGCTTCCGGTATGCCTGGACCCACTCTTTGGCGTCAGAAGTCAATGTTGATTTCTATCTTGTCGGGCAGTTCGTCGGGTTCGTCTCCAGGTTTGTCGGCTGTTTCTGCATCGGGGATGTTGTCAGCAATGACGCTTTCTTCGCCTTCAGGGAGGGATGTCTGTACCATGGGGTTGACGTCGTACTCGTTGTTGTGCTCATGGATAAAGCGAACCGCATTGCTGAATGCGTCGATGAATTTTCCGAAATCCTCCTGATAAAGAAAAATCTTATGCTTTTCAAAATTGAAGGGGCCTTCCTCGTTGCCGCTTGTCGAAATCTTCTTGCTTTCGGTTACGGAGAGAAACAGTTCGTTGCGTTTGCTGCATTTTACGTCCAGATAATAAATCCGCTTTCCGGCCTTGACGGTCTCGGAATAGAGGATGTCTTTCTCAGCATTGTGTTGATAAGTGTCTTTCTTGTATTCCATTGTGGCTGATAATTTATTTTTCGGGTCAAATTTCGGAAGTTTTTTTGAATCTGCAAAACAATTTATAAGAAAAAGAATACGAAAATCTTCTACTTTTCATCTTGTCACTCTGCCGGGCCTCTTTTTCTCTCTCGGGCTTCTTGTCAACAATCGATGTGAACAGCCTTTCTGATTCGGTGTGGCGGGGTCGGGCAGTGGAAGCATTGCCCCTTTTGGACGATAAATGAAAAAAACGGTGATAAATTGCAACGATGTCAAAAAAAAGCCGTAATTTTGCACCGAATTTCATATAGTGTTATGATAAATCGTACCCTTATCCGTCTGAAGGTCATCCAGATTCTGTACTCCTATTTCCTGAGAGAAAGCAACAACGTGGATGCTGCTGAGAAGGAACTTCACTTCAGCCTGTCCAAGGCATTCGACATGTACAACTTTTTGCTTGCGTTGATGCCTGAGATTATGTTCTATGCCCAGAACCGCATCGAGCTGCGTCGCTCAAAGATGCTGGCTACCGAGGAGGATCTCCATCCCAATATGCGTTTTGTTGAGAACGCGTTCATCAACCAGCTGGCCATAAACGAGCAGTTGGAGGAGAACCGCAAGAACGGCAAGCACTCGTGGCGCGATTATGAGGAGGTGGTACGAGTGTTGTTCGAGAAGATTGAGAAGAGCAACATCTATGCCGACTACATGGCTGCAGAGTCTACCTCATACGACGAAGACCGCGAACTCTGGCGCAAGATTTACAAGCAGTTCATTGCCAACAACAATGATTTGGATGAATTGTTCGAGGGCATCAGCCTTTATTGGAACGACGACAAGGACGTGGTGGATACGTTCGTGCTGAAGACCATCAAGCGCTTTGAAGAAAAGAACGGAGCCAAACAGCCTCTGCTCGAAGAGTTCCGTGATGAAGAAGACCGCGAATATGCAGTGAAACTGCTGCGTCGTACCATCCTGAATGAGCCGGATTTCCGTAAACTCATCGATGGCCAATCCAAGAACTGGGCTGAGGACCGCATTTGCTTCATGGACCGAGTGATCCTGACTACTGCCATTGCTGAAGTCGTTTCCTTCCCCGCCATTCCTGTCTCCGTGACCATCAACGAATATGTGGAGATAGCGAAGTTCTACAGCACGCCCAAGAGCGGAAGTTTCGTAAACGGCTTGCTTGACAGTATCGTCAACGAACTCAAAAAGGAAGGCCGTCTGATCAAGGACGCCAAATAAGTCTCTCATCCATTTCCCTATATCTCAAAAATCATTATTAACACATTAAATCCCTTTCTATCATGATTCCTCTCCAAGAAGCAACGGCAGCCAGTGGCGCTGGTTCATTCTTCGCCAATCCTCTTTTTATGCTCATCCTGTTGTTCGTGATTATGTACATTTTCATGATTGCCCCGCAGCGCAAACAGCAGAAACAGATTGAGGCTTTCCGCAAGAGCCTGGCTCCTGGCTCGAAAGTGGTTACCAGCAGCGGCGTTTATGGCGTCATTAAGGATATCGTTTCAGAAAATGGCAAGGAAATCGTCGTGCTGGAGATTGCTACAGGCGTGAAGATCCGTATCGACAAGAGCAATGTCTTTGCCGATCCTGCCGATATGCCTCAGTCGACCAAGAAGTAAATAGAACAGTGGCTCGGGACGTACGAGATGCTGTCGCCAGTCGATGGTATCTGTTGCTTCCTTAGCCTTCACAGATTTGTAAATCCATGTCTGGCAAAACAGGTCGTACCATTCGGAACTCTCTGCACATCCACAACAGCAGGGAGTTCTTGATTTTTCTCGTGTTTCTTGTCTTTGTATTCCTCTATTGGTATTTGGTGGAGATTGGCGAGGAACATGAGTGCGAGTACACCTTTGAGCCCGTTCTTGAGCATGTGCCAGACGATGTCATCATCACAGAGCCCCTGCCCTCTACGCTTACGGTGACGTTCAAGGACAAGGGCGAGAAGATTCTGGGATACCGCGTCAGCAAGACCTTGCAGAGATTGGACATTGACTACCGCAAGGCAACGCCCGTGAACGGGCATTATGTGCTGACCGGACAGCCTCTGCGTGAACTGATTGCCGAACAGTTCTCCAACTCAGCCGAGATTCTTACATTTACTCCCGATACGTTGCAGTATTATGCCGCATCGGCCGAAGGACGACGTCTCCCGGTGAGGGTAGACGGCATCATCAAAGCTGATAACGAACACGTAATCAACGGCATCCGCATCACGCCCGACAGTGTCACCGTGCATGCTCCCAACGCTGTGCTTGACACCATGAACGTCGTCAGTACCTCCCGTGTCACCCTCGTGAATCTCAATGATTCCTTGTCGCAGATGCTACGTCTTGCGATGCCTGTGCGGGGTATGCTCAGCGTGCCTTCGGAAGTTCGCCTTGATGTGGCTGTTTCTGCTTATGTTGAGAAGACATTGGAGGTCGTTGTCAAGCCATATCTCTGCCCGTATGGACAGACGCTCAAGGCCTTCCCCTCGCGTGCCAGGATTTCGTTTCTCGTGAGCCTTCATGACTTCCACAAGGTCACGTCGGAAGACTTCGAGTTGGTGGTGAACTATACCAAACTTGACGAAGAGCATACGGAAAAAGCACGTTTGGAACTGCTCCACCAGCCTTCATTTGTCAAGTCCATCACCATTGAACCTGAAGAGGTGGAGTATCTGTTGGAGAGCACTGTGGAAAACGAACACTCGCAAAGTGGTACGAACTGATACTGAAGTTCCTGAACGAGTATGGCAATTCGTCTTGGCATTACAGGTGGCATAGGGAGTGGTAAGTCCGGCGTTTCGGGATTACTGCGCGTTTTGGGCGTTCCCGTGTATGACTGTGATATGGAAGCGCGTCGCTTGATGAATGACGATTCGACCATCAAGGCTGGAATTACGGCATTGGCAGGTGCCGACGCGTATACCGACGAAGGACAATTGAACCGACGATTCTTGGCTGCCTATATGTTCGGCAATGCCGAAAGGGTGGCGGCAGTGAATGCTATCGTACATCCAGCCGTGCGGGCAGACTTCCGGCGATGGGCCGATGAGCGAGATGCCTGCGACGTGGTGGCCATCGAGTCTGCCATCCTCTTTGAAGCAAGCATGAAGGAGGATGTGGACGCTGTGGTGCTCGTCTATACTCCCCGAGAAGAACGCTTGAAACGGACCATGGCGCGTGATGGTGCTTCCGAACAACAAGTGCGTGCTCGCATGGAAAGTCAGATGTCTGACGAGGATAAGATTCCGCTTGCTGATTATATAATAAGGAATGCTGAACAGGATGCGGTGACGCCTCAGGTGATGCATTTGCTTGCGCTGTTGAAGGAATCCAAGGCAGCCGCTGAACGTTAAAAAACATTCAGTTCAATGCGTTTTTTCGCGGGAATGGATATGAAATTCATTTCAATTCCGTACTTTTGCCCAAAATTTTAGAAAAACGATAATTATGTTGAGAGAAATTCTGACTATCTCCGGCAAGCCGGGACTGTACAAATTGCTTTCCAATGGAAAGAATATGCTGATTGTCGAGACCATCGACGAAACTCGCAAACGCCTTCCCGTACATGGCACGGACAAGGTCGTGTCGCTGGGTGACATCGCTATGTTCACTGATGAGGAGGAAGTGCCTTTGTGGCAAGTATTCGAAAGCGTGAAGAAGAAGTTTGAAGGAGGGAAGGCAGACATTGACTATAAGAAGGCAACAAACGATGAGTTGGCCGCTTTCTTTGCCGAAATCCTTCCCAACTATGACCGTGAGCGCGTGTATATGACGCATGTACGCAAACTTATCCAGTGGTACAACATCTTGGTTTCTGCTGGTTTGACCGACTTCGCTCCCAAGGACGAAGAGGAAACTGAAGAGCAGGCTGCCGAATAAGGTCAGGAACGCGTCAAGGGTTGAAGGAAGGCTGCACGCCATCGGCTGAATAGAAGGTTGCTATCTCCAGTCATTTATATCCCCATTCATCTCTTGGCTGCTATTGAGTGATATTACTTTTTTTACAACAAAAATACCCTAACTATGATGAAGAAATGGTTCTCATTCTGCCTCGTGGCAATGTTGGCAGGGATGACCTGCACGATGTCTGCGCAGTCCTTGGGAAGTATTCTCAAGAGCATCTTTGGCGGTGGCTCATCTGCAACAACCACTGAAACAACGACTACGACGCCGACAACCTCCTCGACTGCCGACGCCGATATCATTTCGACGGTCCTTGGCGCATTAGGCGGTGCTTCTGCCACTACTTCGGACGATGGTGGTTCAACAAGTGCCAATGGTGTCATCTCCGGCATCCTGAACTCTGTGCTCAACTCGTTCTCCACTGTCAGCGAGGATAAACTGGTTGGTACCTGGAATTATAAAGGCAGTGCTTTCGTCTTCGAGAGCGACAATGCGCTGGCCACCCTTGGCAGTGATGCTGTGGCCAAACAGGTGTCCAGCAAGGTGGATACCTACTTGGCTAAGGTCGGCGTGAAGGAAGGTGCTTGTTCCATGGTCTTCAATGAAGATGAAACCTGCCTGTTCAATGTAGGGCAGCGCGGCCTTAATGGAACGTATACCTACAACCCCTCAACCAAGGAATTGGCTTTTGCCTTCGGTGTCATCAAGACCAAGGCATACGTTGTCAGTGATTCGGGTAACATCAACATCGTGTTCCAGTCCAATGGACTTCTCAAGATTTTGAAGGCTGTATCTGCTGCAAGCAACAAGAGTACCTTGAAGATGCTCAACACCCTGCTCCAGAACTATGATGGATTGCGCGTTGGCATGGCTTTCAGCAAGTAACAATATCAACAACATGATATGGAAAGAGGCTGCATTGCAGCCTCTTTTTTTTGTCAAGGAATGTGATGTTCATATTGACACATCAATATGGACAATGCTTTCCGAATGGTTGTTTCTCTAAGGAATGTCAGTTCTGCTGGAGCGGGATGTCCTTCTGGTTCGCGCGGTTGGTGAGGCGACGTATGTCGTTGTCTTCACCTACCACCCAGATTACATCGCCATCCATGAAGATGAAGTCCGGACCTGGTTGGATGAGGGATTCTTCGCCACGGTCCACACCCACGATGAGGCAGTGGAATTTCTGGCGCGTTCCTGTCTCGCGCAATGTGTGCCCCACAATGGGCGAATTGGCATTGACGATGAGTTGCTGGAGACGCATCTCACGTCCGTTGGTGGTGGCATATTGTTCGTCGGTTTTCTGTTCTGCCGACATTGCCTCGGTAAAGCGGCGTAGGCTTTCGTCTGTGCCGATAAGTTGCAGTTTGTCACCCGGGAAGATGCGTTGGTCGGGGCCGGGAATGTTGAATCGTCGGCCATTGCGCAGTACGGAGGCGACCTGAACATCAAAGCGTGAGCCCCACTGCAGTTCGCATAACTTGCTGCCCGCCCACGATGGAAAAGCGGGTACTTCGAGTTCTGCCAAGTGGACGTCGCGTGACTGTAACTTCCCAGCGAAAGACGGCCGTTGGGCTGCCTGGACACGTTCTTTGGAGTTGAGGTTCTCGCGGAAGACATCCTCAAAACGTTGTGTCCGCTTGCGTATCTGACGCGAGAAGAGTAGGGCAATAAGCATCAGCACTACCACTCCGATGAGCACGGCAATGCCCGGATGGAGGAAATGGTTGATGCATATCACGATGAACAATACGACCAGGGCAATGCGGAACAGCACGATGGCCAGAAGGGGAGCACGGTTGAAATGCTTATCGCTCCATAATTCCCAGAACGTCTTGGTGAAACATCCCTTGAGCAACAAAGGACGGAGGAAGGGTGTGAGGATGAGCAACGTGGCGAGCAGACAGAGAATGCCGTTCCAAGGCGCAGGAAGCCATCTGTCCGCAAGAGGCTGAACCAGACGGAACGATAGAACCATGAGGGCTATGCACAAAACGCCGTATACCAACATGGGTGTAAGCATGTTGGAGAGCATGGACTTCCATTTGCTGGCATCATGGCCGGTCGTGCTGCCGGCATCGTAGCGGTCAATGGCTTTGTGCAGACGCTCGGGGATGCGAGGCTCAATCCAGTCGGTGATGGGGTCGGCGAGGCGCATCATTGACGGGGTGACGAAGATGGTGATGACCGATACGGAGACGATGATGGGATAGATGAAGTCACTGATGGCATTCAGACTGATGCCGAGGGTGGCAAGGATGAAGGAGAACTCGCCGACAGGCGTCAGGCTGAGGCTGCTCTGCACGGAGGTATGAAGATCCGCACCTCCCAACATGAATGAGAAGAGGCCGACGATGCTCCGAACGACAAGCACCACAAGGGTGATGACAATGATGGGCAACCAATATTTGGCAATCATGGCGGGATTGATCATCATGCCCACCGAAACGAAGAAAACCGCTGCAAAGGTATCCTTCAAGGGAGAAACGAGATGCTCGATATGTTCCGATTCAACGGTTTCGGCAAGGATGGAGCCCATGACGAAGGCTCCGAAGGCGGGCGAGAAGCCTGCGAGTGATGCCAGTACCACCATGAGGAAGCAGAGTGCCAGCGACACGATGAGCAGTGTTTCGTCGTTCATCAGCACGTGGGCCTTCTTCAACAGGAGAGGGATGAGGTAGATGCCGAGGACAAACCAGAGTATGAGGTAGAACACCATCTTGCCCATGCTGAGCAGCAGTTCGCCTCCGCTGACCTTGCCTCCACCTCCGAGCGTGCCGAAGAGTAGGAGCATGATGATGGCGACGATGTCTTCGAGGATGAGCACGCTGATGACCAGCGAGGCAAACTTCTGTTGCCGCAGTCCCATGTCGTCAAAGGCCTTTACGATGATGCCGGTGGAGGACATGGCAATCATGCCGCTCAGGTAGAGACCGTTCATGAAGGACCATCCGAAGCATTTTCCTACGACGATGCCCACACCTATCATGCACACCGAGAGGACGATGACGGCAATGACGGGAGTGCTTCCCGCCTTGAGCAGTTTCTTGAAACTGAATTCAAGACCAAGCGAGAAGAGCAGGAAGATGACACCGATGTCTGCCCATGTACTGATGTCGGCACTGTCCACGACCGAAGGAATGTAGGGCATGTAGGGACTTGCGATGAAGCCCGCTACGATGTATCCAAGCACGACGGGTTGCTTGAGTTTCTTGAACAGAAGCGTCATGATACCGGCACAAAGCAGTATCAGGGCCAAGTCGGAAATCAGTTGAGGTAGGTTTTCCATTGAGTAAGGTTAGCGGGCGACCAATTCCGCAATGTGCACGATGGTCATCATGGCTTTCTCCATCGTTTGGATGGAGACGTATTCGTAGCGGCTGTGGAAGTTGAGGCCACCGGCAAAGATGTTCGGGCAGGGAAGTCCCATGAAGGAGAGTTGTGCCCCGTCGGTGCCGCCACGGATGGCCTTGACTTCCGGTTTGATGCCGGCCATACGCATGGCCTCGCAGGCCGTATCGATGATGTACATCTTGGGTTCGACAACTTCGCGCATATTGGCATATTGGTCGTTGATTTCTGCCGTGGCGACAATTTCGCCGTAGCGCTTGTTGAGGTTGTCACACAAGGCGAGAACGAGTTCCTTGCGTCGTTCGAAGATGTCACGGTCATGATCCCTGATGATGAGGCTGATGGTGGCGGTGTCCACGCCTCCGCTCACCGAGGTGGGATGATAAAATCCCTCATAGCCTTCGGTTCGCTCGGGTGATTCGGCGGTGGGCAGCGACTTGATGAATTCGGATGCGATGCGTAATGCGTTGAGCATCTTTCCCTTGGCATAGCCTGGGTGTACGTTGCGCCCATGGATGGTGATGCGTGCTGATGCGGCGTTGAAGTTTTCGTATTCGAGTTCGCCTACTTCGCTTCCGTCCATGGTGTAGGCCCAGTCGCAGCCGAAGGCCTTGACGTCGAACTTGTGTGCTCCAAGGCCAATCTCCTCGTCAGGATTGAAGCCGATGCGTATCTTGCCGTGTTTGATTTCGGGATGCTGCTGCAGATATTCGATGGCAGAAATGATTTCGGCAATGCCGGCCTTGTCGTCGGCTCCGAGCAGTGTGTGTCCGTCGGTGACGATGAGGTCTTCATCGACATGGTGGAGCAGTTCGGGGAACTGTGAGGGTGAGAGTACGATGTTTTCCTCCGCACAGAGTGGAATGTCGCCCCCCTTGTACTGTCGCACTATCCGTGGGCTGACGTTCTGCCCGCTCATGTCGGGACTGGTGTCGAGATGGGCGATGAAGCCGATGACGGGGACTTGGCGGTCGGTGTTGGCAGGAAGCGTAGCAAAGAGGTAACCATTGCTGTCAAGGGTAATGTCATCGAGCCCCATGTCTCGCAGTTCGTCGGCAAGCGCCGAGGCAAACGTCATCTGTCCCTGCGTGCTGGGTGTCGTGGAAGCGTCTTCGGCCGAGGTGGTCTCGAACCGGACATAACGAAGAAATCTATCAATCATTCGAATTATTCAATATTGATTTTCTTGTACTTGGGAACCAGAGACTTCATGATGGTCCAGGCGATGAGGTAAGCCACGCCGCAGAAGCAGAACATGACGAAGTAGCCGGCTGGCTTGCCTTCGAAACCAAGGAACTGGAAGGCGCTGCCTGCATTCTCCGCATAGGTGAACAGGTTACCTGCAACCTTCTGGATGATCATCGATCCTACACCTCCGGCGAACGCGCCGATGCCTGTGACGGTGGCAATGGTGCTCTTGGGGAACATGTCACCGATGGTGGAGAAGAGGTTGGCACTCCAAGCCTGATGGCCGGCAGCAGCCAAACCGATGAGGATGGCTGGCAACCAGGGCGTGTTGTAGTGTACGCCGAGAGGCTGCGCGAGCAGCGAACAGAGGGGGAAGAAGGCGAAGATGAGCATGGCCAGCATGCGTCCGCTATAGGGATGTAAGCCTTTCTTTTCCACGAAGATTTTGGGCAGATAGCCGCCGAAGATGCTAACTACCGTTACGATGGCGTAGAGCGTGAAGATGAGTGCCTGTCCTAATCCTGAAGTGGCGGGAGCGCCAAACTGGTTGCTGAAGTAGGAAGGAGCCCAGAAGAGGAAGAACCACCATACACCATCGGTGAAGAACTTGCCCACAATGAAAGCCCATGTCTGTTTGAAGGTGAAACACTTGGCGAACGGGATGGCCTTCTCGGCAGCGATAGCGGCCTTTTCGGCAGCCTCTAAGGCATCGTCTTGATGCACATATTCGAGTTCGGCTTCGTTGACGTGTTTGGATTGCTCGGGTTTGTCATACATGAAGGCCCAGAAGAACATCCAGATGAATCCCAGTCCGCCGATGATGATGAATGCCCATTCCCAACCGAGTTTCAATGCAAGGGGCGGGATACAGAGGGGAGCGGCAAGAGCGCCCACGCTGGCTCCGGCATTGAAGATGGAGGTGGCGAAGGCACGGTCTTTCTTGGGGAAGTATTCGGCCGTCACCTTGATGGCTGCCGGGAAGTTTCCCGATTCGCCCAAGGCCAGGATACCTCGGCATAGGAGGAAGAGATAGACGGATGTGGTGGAAATGGCCAGTGCCACGTTGCTTCCGGCTTCGATGGTCTTCAGTGCAGCAGCACTCTCTACGCCGTCCACCAGCAGACTGGTGGCCCAGCCGCAGCCGGCATGGAGGCAAGCACCCAGGCTCCATACGCCGATGGCGATGAGGTAACCCTTCTTGGTGCCCATCCAGTCAACGAACTTACCAGCAAAGAGACATGCCAGGGCGTAGAAGATGGAGAAGAAGCTGGTGATGGTTCCGTAGTTGGCGTCGGTCCAGTGAAATTCGGGTTTGATGAACTCCTCGTAGGTGAGCGAGAGGACCTGACGGTCAAGGTAGTTGACTGTGGTAGCGACGAAAAGCAGCATGCAGAGCCACCAGCGCCAATTGGTCATCAGTTTTTTCTGTGTACTCATGATGAATCGTTTTAGATGATTAATGTATGTTCATGGGCACAAAGTTAATGCAAAAAAAATGAAATATATCACTAAAACAATGAAAAAACTGCTCGTTTGTTGTCCTGGGATTTGCTTTTTTCGGAAATTGTCGTTTCCTTTGCAGCGCAATTCGCAAAGGCATCGTAGGCGATGTCAAAAGCATTTATCGATTAAAATAGTTGGAAATGAAATCATTAAAGGCTCTTTTGCTGTTTGTGGCTGTTGTCGTAACCGCTCTTTCTGCCTCTGCCCAGACGAGCGGGGATAAAGCAGATGGCAATGTCTCGTTTTATGTTCGTGGAGGCTATGTCGCATCCCACGCGTCGTTGTTGCCGTCCATTACGAGTATCATCACCGACGACAAGGCCGTCACCTATCCCGGAGCATCGTTGGTGGCCGGATTCCGTAAACCTTTCGGGAAGGGATGGTATGGCGGCATGGAGGCTGGACTGTTCTTTTCCCACCAGAAATATTCATACAAGGAGACCGATTATTCCACGTTGTTTTCCGACACGGTGAAGTACATCTATACCGATGACATCTTCAACAAGTTCTCCCTCCAACTCACTCCCTTGCTGGTAGGCTATCGCTATGATTTGTTGGATTTTGTCACCATCGACCTTCATGCGGGACTCAACATGCGTTTCTGTCCCTTTGCCTTACGCAGCACCACCACCACATACGAAGGTTCGGAGTGGCATGCAGCCGGCACCCTCGGATGGGACGACTATATCCACTTCGCCTACTGTCTGCAGTATGGCTTCGGAGTAACACTCTACGACCATTACACGCTCGACGTTTCAGCCCGAGGCCTCAACGGCGTCTGCCTGAGCGTGGGTTACGAGTTCTGATTACGGATTTATTCTGCTGAAGGGCGCCTCAATGTGAAGGTGCCCTTCTTTGCATTCATCTCCAGGGCGGTGACGCGCTGTGTGGCATTGTCCACGATGAGCAGCGACGTCTCGTCGGCGATGCGCGCATGACGGATGGTGTCGCCGGTGACCGCATGATGGGCGATGAGGCTGTCGTTCATCCATACCGAGAGGTCTTCTCCTGCGAAATCATCGGAAACCACAAAGGTAAAGATATCCTGCTGCATGCGCTCCTCCTTGGTCTGGGAGAGGTTCACTGCTTGCATGAGGAACAGGAAGACGATGGCTATCACCGCAATGCCCAGAAGAGCCGTGCCGGTGAGGAATGATTTGTTGGAATTTCTTGCTTTTCTCATAGTTCAAGGGACAAAGATAAGTTGATTTGGTCAAAAGACGAAAAAAATTGTCAAATTATTTGCTTAAAAAATATATAAGTACTACCTTTGCGGCGATTTAGGTGATTAAACGAATGTGGCTCCTCTTTCAGGGGCCATTTTTATTGAACCTGAGAAGAATATGATAACAAAAGAACAAATTGCAGAGATCGTTAACGAATGGCTCGTTGGCAAGGAGTATTTCCTCGTGGACGTGACCGTCAGTAAGGATGATGAGATTGTAGTCGAGATTGACCATGCCGATGGCGTGTGGATTGAAGACTGCGTCGATTTGAGCCGCTTCATTGAATCGAAACTGAACCGCGATGAAGAGGATTTCGAACTGGAAGTCGGTTCTGCGGGCCTTGGACAGCCTTTCAAGGTGAAGCAGCAATACGTCAACCATCAGGGCAAAGAAGTGGAGGTCTTGGCCAAGGACGGACGCAAGTACCGCGGCACGCTCACCGAAGCCGGCGAGGAGACATTCACTGTCACCGTGGCTGAAAAAGTCAAGGCTGAAGGCTCCAAGCGTCCCAAGATCGAACAGGTGCCCCACACCTGGAAGTACGATGAGGTGAAGTACACCAGATATCAGATTTCGTTCGAATGAAACATAACAAACAAAATATACACTAATGGCAACAATAAAGAAAACCGACACTATCAACCTGGCCGACGTGTTCCAGGAATTCAAAGAGTCAAAGAGCATCGACCGCACGACACTCATCAGCGTGCTCGAAGAGAGTTTCCGCAGCGTCATCGCGAAGATGAAAGGCAGTGACCAGAACTACGATGTCATCGTCAACCCCGACAAAGGTGACTTCGAGATTTACCGCAACCGCGAGGTCGTCGAGGACGATGAGTTCGAGGATGAAAACACCCAGATTCGTCTGAGCGACGCTCTTCAGATTGACGACGAGTACGAAGTAGGCGAGGAGGTGACCGACGAGGTTCATTTCACCGACTTCGGCCGCCGCGCCATCCTTACCCTGCGCCAGACCCTTGCATCCAAGATTCTTGAGTTGGAGAAGGATAGCCTCTACAACAAGTACAAGGACAAGGAAGGTACTATCATCGCTGCCGAGGTCTATCAGATTTGGAAGAAGGAACTCCTTCTCCTTGACGACGAGGGCAACGAACTGCTACTCCCGAAGAGCGAGCAGATTCCCAGCGACTACTTCCGCAAGGGCGAGACCGTACGCGCCGTCGTACTCCGCGTGGATAACGAGAACAACAATCCCAAGATCATCCTCAGCCGCACGGCTCCTGTCTTCCTTGAGCGTCTGCTCGAGCAGGAGGTTCCCGAGATCAACGACGGCCTTATCACCATCCGCCGCATTGCCCGCATCCCGGGCGAACGTGCCAAGATCGCTGTGGAGAGTTACGACGATCGCATCGATCCCGTAGGTGCCTGCGTAGGTGTCAAGGGTTCGCGTGTACACGGCATCGTCCGTGAACTTCGCAACGAGAATATCGACGTGGTGAACTATTCCTCCAACATCGAGATTTTCATCAAGCGTGCCCTGCGTCCTGCCGAGGTCTCCTCGCTCGTAATGGATACCGAGAACCGCAAGGTCGAGGTTTATCTGAAACCCGAGGAGGTATCCCTGGCCATCGGTATGGGTGGTACCAACATCAAACTTGCCAGCATGCTCACCGAGTACACCATCGATGTGTTCCGCGAGATCAACGACGAGCAGGAGGAAGAGGATGTCTATCTGGAGGAATTTGCCAACGAAATCGATGGCTGGATCATCGACCAATTCCTCAACATTGGCCTCGACACTGCCAAGAGCGTGCTCGCCATTCCGCGTGATGAACTTATCAAGAAGACCGATCTCGAAGAGGATACCATCGACTATGTCCTCGAGGTCCTCAATGCTGAATTTGAAGAGGACTGAGACCAGTCCCGGCTTTGTGTAAATCAAGATTCCCACCTCAAAACCACATTGAATGGCAAGATTAGGAAAAGTAGCAAAAGACCTGAATATAGGCAAGCAGCGTGCCATCGAATTCCTTGAGAAGAAAGGCTGCCCCATCGAGGATGACTTGAACGCCAAACTCACCGATGAGCAGTATTCGTTACTCCTCAAAGAGTTCAGCAGTGACAAGGACCTCAAGATGCAGACTGACAAGCGTCAGGCTGAACGCGAGAGAATTAAGGAACGTAACCGCGAGGAGCAGCAGAAGGTTATCAAGGCACCCGAGACGGTGGAGACCATCGTGCCCGAGGAAGCCAAGCCTCGCTTTACTGCCGTTGGCAAGATTGACCTGGACGCCCTCGCCGGCAAGAAGAAGGCTCCGAAGGCAGAAGAGAAGCCCGCCGAGACCAAGGAAGAGCCCGTCAAGGTCGTCGAAGAGACAAAACCCGTTGAGGAGGTGAAGCCTGTTGAGGCAGAGGTGCCTGCACAGGTGGAGACCGCTCCCGTCGAGGAGAGGCCTGCTCCCGTAGTGCCCGAGCCTCCCGTTGCCGAGACACCTGCTGATAACCAGGTAGAAGAGACTCCCGCCGAGAAAAAGGCTGAAGAGACTCCCGCCGAGGCTCCCGCCGAGCAGCCTGCTGCTGCTGAGAAGAAGGAGGATATTTTCGAATTTGATCATCCCGAACTGAAGAAGACGCCCACCGTGCTTGGCAAGGTGGACCTCAGCACGCTCAACCAGTCCACCCGTCCCAAGAAGAAATCCAAGGAGGAGAAGAAAAAGGAGCGCGAAGAGAAGGAGAAGGAACGTCTCGCCCAGCGTCAGCAGATCAAGGATAACATCATGAGGGACATCCGCAAGGATGGAAACGCTGGTGGTGCCAACAATGCCGACAAGAAGAAACGTGCCCGCATTGGAGGTTCCGAACGTGTGGACATCGCTAAGGCAGGTGCCATGGTAAGCCAGAACGGAGGCGACAATCGTCAGGGTGGCAACAGCGACCGTCGTCGCGGAAACGACCGTGACCGCGAACGTCAGAAACGCATCTACGACAAGGCTGATGTCAATGAAGAGGATGTATCGAAGCAGGTCAAGGATACGCTGGCGCGTCTGACCAGCAAGCAGAAGTCCAGTTCGGCCAAGTACCGCAAGGAGAAGCGCGAGCAGGCCTTCACCCGTCAGATGGAGCAGATGGCTGAGGAACAGGCCGGTAGCAAAGTACTGAAACTCACTGAATTTGTTACTGCCAACGAGTTGGCCAGCATGATGAATGTCAATGTGGCTCAGGTCATCAGTACTTGTATGAACGTGGGCATGATGGTCTCCATCAACCAGCGTCTTGATGCCGACACCATCAACATCGTGGCCGAGGAGTTCGGCTTCACCACCGAGTTCGTGAGTGCTGATGTCGCAAAGGCTGTCACCGAGGAGGCCGATGCCGAAGAGGATCTGCTGCCCCGTGCTCCTATCGTAACCGTCATGGGCCATGTCGACCATGGCAAGACGTCGCTCCTCGACTATATCCGCAAGGCCAATGTCATCGCCGGTGAGGCAGGTGGTATCACCCAGCACATCGGTGCCTACAACGTGAAACTCGAGGACGGTCGTCATATCACCTTCCTCGACACGCCGGGCCACGAGGCCTTCACCGCCATGCGTGCCCGTGGCGCCCAGGTCACCGACATCGCCATCATCATCGTGGCTGCCGACGACGACGTCATGCCTCAGACACGTGAGGCCATCAGCCATGCACAGGCTGCTGGTGTCCCCATGGTCTTCGCCATCAACAAGATTGATAAGCCGCATGCCGACCCCGAGAAGGTCAAGGGCTCTCTCGCCCAGATGAATCTCCTCGTGGAGGACTGGGGCGGTAAATACCAGTCGCAGGACATCAGTGCCAAGCAGGGTATCGGTGTGGCCGAACTGCTGGAGAAGGTGCTTCTCGAGGCCGAGATGCTTGAACTCAAGGCCAACCCCAACCGCAAGGCGACGGGTTCGGTCATCGAGTCCACCCTCGACAAGGGCCGTGGCTATGTGGCTACGGTGCTCGTGTCGAACGGAACGCTCAAAATGGGCGACATCGTACTGGCTGGTACCCACTACGGCCGTGTCAAGGCCATGTTCAACGAGCGTGGACAGCGTGTCAAGAAGGCTGGCCCCTCCGAACCTGTCCTCATCCTCGGTCTCAACGGTGCTCCGCAGGCCGGTGACTCGTTCCATGTGTTCGACACCGAGCAGGAGGCACGTGCCATCGCCATCGACCGCGAACAACTGCAGCGCGAGCAGGGACTCCGCACCCAGAAGCGCAAGACCCTCGAGGATATCGGCCGCGACATCGCCAAGGGTGGCGTGCAGGAACTCAACATCATCGTCAAGGGCGACGTGGACGGCTCCATCGAGGCTCTCTCCGACTCGCTCATCAAGATGTCTACCGAGAAGATCAAGGTCAACGTCATCTACAAGGCTGTCGGTCAGATTTCCGAGTCCGATGTATCGTTGGCAGCCGCTTCGCAGGCCATCATCGTCGGCTTCCAGGTACGTCCTTCGCAGTCGGCCAAGAAACTTGCCGAGACGGAAGGTGTGGATATCCGCATCTACTCCATCATCTACGACGCCCTCGAGGAGGTCAAGGCTGCCATGGAAGGCATGCTGGCGCCGACCCTCAAGGAGGAGGTCACCGCTACCATCGAGGTACGCGAGGTGTTCCACATCTCCAAGGTGGGATTCGTGGCTGGTGCCATGGTGAAGGAAGGCAAGGTGAAGCGCAGCGACAAGGCTCGTCTCATCCGCGACGGTATCGTCATCTTCACGGGCGACATCAATGCCCTGAAACGTTTCAAGGACGATGTCAAGGAGGTTGCTACCAACTTCGAGTGTGGTATCAGCCTGGTTGGATGCAACGACATTGCCCAGGGCGACATCATCGAGACCTTCACGCAGGTCGAGGTGAAACAGACGCTGTAATAGTCGCTGGCGCATGGCCTGTCCATCGCCGACGGTGGCGGATATCCATCCCGGGCGGTGGCAGACCACATAGAGTCAGATTGAGATAACAGAATAATGGAAACAATAGACATCATCATCGCCGTTCTGCTCGCCATCGGTTTCATCAGTGGCCTGAAGGATGGTTTGGTAAAGCAGGCAGCCGGACTGATAGGTCTGGTTGCCGGCTTGCTTTTGAGCAAGAAGCTCTACCTCTCGGTAGCCGCTGAACTCACGCCCCTGCTGGGTATGTCCGAGCGCACCACACAGATTGTGGCCTTTGTGCTCATCCTCATCATCGTGCCCTTGCTCTGCTCGCTGGTGGCATGGCTCATCTCCAAGCTTCTCAAGGGAGTGGGACTGGGCTGGATAAACCGTCTGCTGGGTGGCGCTGCCGGCATTGTGGAATATGCGCTGTTCGCCGGACTGATCATCACGGCCATCGAGTCGTTCGACTTCCGTGGCCATCTGCTCAGCAGTGAGAAGAAGGAAGCCTCCGTGCTCTATTATCCTATATATAATGTGACCGGCGTCCTCATTGACGACGTACGCGAACAGATTGAAAAGTGGAAGGAGGACGACTCCGACGATGCTGAACCCGCCCCTACTGTCAAGGACGACAAGGCCCCGGATACCCCATCCTCCATGCCCTCTTTCGAGGAGGTAGTCTGAATGGAAGAAGACAATCGTTTTGTCAGACAACTGGCAGAAGAGAAGTACAAGTACGGCTTCACCACCGATGTGGAGACCGACATCCTTGAACGCGGCCTTAATGAGGACGTCGTGCGGTACATCTCTGCCCGGAAGAACGAGCCGGAATGGCTGCTCGAGTTCCGTCTGAAGGCTTACCGTCACTGGCTCACCCTCACCTGTCCGCATTGGGCTCACCTCGACATTCCCGACATCGACTACCAGGCCATCTCGTACTTCGCCGATCCTATACGCAAGTCCGATGGTCCTCGTTCGCTCGACGACATCGACCCCGAGGTGATGAAGACCTTCGACAAACTCGGCATCCCGTTGGAGGAGCGGCTGGCGCTCAGCGGAGGCATGGCGGTGGATGCCGTCATGGACTCTGTGTCCGTCAAGACCACCTTCAAGGACAAGTTGCGCGAGATGGGTGTCATCTTCTGCTCCATCAGCGAGGCCGTCCGCGAGTATCCCGACCTTGTCCGTCAGTACCTGGGCTCTGTCGTGGGCTACCGCGACAACTTCTTCGCAGCCCTCAACTCGGCCGTCTTCAGCGATGGCTCGTTCGTCTATATCCCCAAGGGCGTCCGCTGTCCCATGGAACTGTCGACCTACTTCCGTATCAATGCGGCGGGCACGGGACAGTTCGAGCGCACGCTCATCGTGGCCGACGACGACAGTTACGTCTCCTATCTCGAGGGGTGTACGGCTCCCATGCGCGACGAGAACCAGCTCCATGCCGCCATCGTCGAGATCATCGTCATGGACCGTGCGGAGGTGAAGTACAGCACCGTCCAGAACTGGTATCCCGGTGATGCCGAGGGACGCGGTGGCGTGTACAACTTCGTCACCAAGCGCGGCCACTGCCGGGGCGTGGACAGCAAACTGTCGTGGACGCAGGTCGAGACCGGCTCGGCCATAACCTGGAAGTATCCCAGCTGTGTGCTCTCGGGCGACAACTCCGTGGGTGAGTTCTACTCTGTGGCCGTCACCAACAACCATCAGCAGGCCGACACGGGCACGAAGATGATACACATCGGACGCAACACCCGCAGCACCATCATCTCCAAGGGCATCTCGGGCGGACACAGTTCCAATGCCTACCGTGGTCTGGTCAAGGTGGGCGAGAAGGCCGAGGGCGCCCGCAACTACAGCCAGTGCGACTCGTTGCTGCTGGGCGACAAGTGCGGTGCCCATACCTTCCCCTACATGGATATCCACAACGAGACGGCTGTCGTCGAACACGAAGCCACGACGTCGAAGATTTCCGAGGACCAACTCTTCTACTGCAACCAGCGTGGCATCCGCACCGAGGATGCCATCGCCCTCATCGTCGGAGGCTATGCCAAGGAGGTCATCAACAAACTGCCTATGGAATTTGCCGTTGAGGCGCAGAAACTGCTTTCCGTATCCCTTGAGGGAGCGGTTGGATAAAGTCTTTGTCATCTGAATACAACATTCATCCGTACAAACGTATGCTCAAGATAGAAAACCTTCATGCCTCCATCGCAGGCAAAGAAATACTCAAAGGCATCAACCTGGAGGTCCGTCCGGGTGAGGTGCATGCCATCATGGGCCCCAACGGCTCGGGCAAGAGTACCCTCAGCAATGTCCTGGCAGGGCATCCTTCCTATACCGTCACGCAGGGCACCGTCTCCTTTCGCGGCAAGGACCTGCTAGCCTTGGCTCCCGAGGACCGCAGCCACGAGGGCCTCTTCCTCAGTTTCCAGTATCCCGTCGAGATTCCGGGCGTCAGCATGGTCAACTTCATGCGTACGGCGGTGAACGAGCAACGTCGCTATCACGCCCTCGAACCGCTCGCTGCCGGTGACTTCCTCAAACTCATGCGCGAGAAGCGTGCGCTCGTCGAACTCGACAGCAAACTAGCCAATCGTTCGGTCAACGAAGGTTTCAGCGGAGGCGAGAAGAAACGCAACGAGATTTTCCAGATGGCCATGCTCGAGCCGCGTCTCAGCATCCTCGACGAGACCGACAGCGGTCTCGACATCGATGCCCTGCGTATCGTCGCCGAGGGTGTCAACAAACTCAAGACGCCTGAGACCTCCTGCATCGTCATCACCCACTACCAGCGTCTGCTTGATTACATCAAGCCCGACATCGTGCATGTGCTGTATGATGGCCGCATCGTCAAGACGGCCGGACCCGAACTGGCGCTCGAACTCGAGGAGCGCGGCTACGACTGGATAATTCGCGCGCAGCAGGATTGATGTCTATGAAGAAGCTACTCAAAGACCTCACGCAAGGGACACTGCTCACCGTCGACGACACGTCCGGACAGTGGGAACTGGCCGTGCCGGCAGGTGTAGTCCTGTCCAAGCCGGTATTCCTCACGGACGTCCTCAGCAGCGAGGATGAACTGGAGTCGGCACAGGACCTTCATGTCTCCGTGGGCCGTGGCAGCCGCGTCGATGTCGTCATCTCCGACCGCAGTGCCGTCGAACTGCCCTTCCATGTGGAGCGTCGTCTCACCCTGGAAACGGCTCCCGATGCCACCCTCAACCTCTGTCTGACCGAGGAACTCGGCCCGCAGACCTCCTGCACCTGCGAGGTGACAGCCTCCTGCGCAGGCACACTCTCTCTGGGCATTTTCTGTCTGGGTGGGGGAGAGGTGAGCCATCGTGTACACTTCGACTTTGCAGGTGAGGGTGCCACGGCCGACCTCTACGGCATGGCGGTGGCTATGGGCACCACCCAGGTGTCGAACCGCGTTGAGGTATTCCACAACAACGCTCATTGCACCGACCGCGAACTGTTCAAGTATATCCTTGACGAGGAGGCCGTGGGACGTTTCGAAGGACTCGTCCGCGTACTGCCGGGGGCTGCCGGTGCCGACTCGCAGCAACTCAGCCGCAACATCTGTCTCAGCCGTCAGGCCCGCATGTACGCCCAGCCGCAACTCATCATCGACCACGATGATGTGCGCTGCAGCCATGGCGCCACGGTCGGACAACTCGACGAGCAGGCACTCTTCTACATGCAGCAGCGTGGCATACCCCGTCACGAGGCCCGTCTGCTGCTGCTCGCATCGTTCCTCTCCGAGGTCATCGACAAGGTCTCCGTGCCGTCCCAGCGCGACCGCATCACCCTGCTGACCGAAGGCCTGTTGCGTGGCGAACTCAACCACTGCGTCGCCTGCGGCATCTGCAAGAAAGAAAACGAATAACAAACAGCAATCCCGCCTATTCAGCGTTATCCCTCCCATCCGTCCTCTCATGTACGACTTAGAAGATATCCGTTCGCAGTTTCCCATCCTGACACGTCAGGTGTATGGCCGTCCGCTGGTCTATCTCGACAATGCGGCCACCACGCAGAAGCCGCGTTGTGTCATCGACGCCATCAGCGATGCCTACTGTACGGTGAACGCCAATGTGCATCGCGGCGTGCACCGGCTGTCACAGGAGGCCACCGCCCTCCACGAGGGTGCCCGTGAGACGGTCCGCCGTTTCCTGGGAGCCGCCTCCACCTCCGAGATTCTCTTCACCCGTGGCACCACCGAGAGCATCAACCTCGTGGCATGCAGTTACGGCGAAGCCTTCCTGCACGAGGGCGACGAGGTCATCATTTCAGAGGTGGAGCACCACAGCAACATCGTCCCCTGGCAGTTGCTGCGCGACCGTAAGGGCATCGTGCTGCGTGTCATTCCCGTCACGGATGCCGGCACACTCGACATGGACGCCTTCCGCGGCCTGTTCAACGAGCACACGCGGCTGGTCTCCGTGGCTCATGTGAGCAATGTGCTGGGCACCGTCAATCCTGTGGAGGAAATCATTCGCGAGGCCCATGCGCACGATGTCCCCGTCTGCATCGACGGAGCGCAGAGTGCTCCCCACATCCCTGTCGATGTGCAGGCTCTCGACTGCGACTTCTATGCCTTCAGTGCTCACAAGGTCTATGGCCCTACGGGTGTGGGTGTGCTCTATGGCAAGGAGCACTGGCTGGAGCAGATGACTCCCTGGCAGGGCGGAGGCGAGATGATTGCCAAGGTCACCTTCCCCCACACGACCTACAACGAACTCCCCTACAAGTTCGAGGCGGGAACACCCGACTACATCGGCACGGCAGCCACTGCCGTCGCCCTCGACTATGTCGCCTCCCTCGGTTTGGAGCAGATTGCCGCCCACGAGACATCGTTGGCAGCGCGTGCGGTAGAAGGCCTGCGTGCCTTGCCGCATGTCATCCTCTATGGTCCTGCCGCCCTTCCCGGAATGCACGACGGGGCCGTCGTCTCGTTCAATGTTGAAGGTATCCACTCGTCCGACATCGGCACGCTCCTCGACCATCAGGGCGTGGCCGTGCGCACCGGTCATCACTGTGCCCAGCCCCTCATGGACCGTCTCGGCATCACCGGCACCGTGCGTGCCTCCTTCGCCCTCTACAACACCCCGTCCGAGGTCGACACCTTCCTCCAGGCCCTCACGCGTGCCATCCACATGCTGAAAGGCTGACGACATCCGTCCGTACATACATACATCAAGGGGCTTTGCCGTTTCCGCAAAGCCCCTTGTTGCTGTCATGCAGGCAGGCATCCGTTACTGTCCGGCCACGAGTTGCTCCAGGCAGCGACGCACATCGTTCCACACCGAATCCTCGTCGCGTGTGATGGTGTGCTTGTATGCCTCCAGGCAGAGGTTGTCGCTGACAATCTTGATGGCCCCCACCAGATGCAGGGGGAAGGCAGCGATGTAGTTCAGTTCCATGTCGAAGAGGATGCTGCCCTTCATATCGGTCGAGGTGACGAAACTGTTCGAGGTGTAGCAGGGCAGTCCTTTCTCCGAGAGTGGATAGCCATGATGGTAGTCATCGAACACGAACACCTCGTTCTTCAGTCTCCAGGTGGTGGAGACGAGGCTCACGCTGCCGATCGGAAGGTCCGTGCTGCCGGCAAAGCCGATGTTCACTACAGCCGTTCCCTTCGGCAGTTCGCACAACGACCGGATGACGTTCGACGCGCCGATGCCCATGACCAGGATGTCGTAATCGGCAAGATACTTCTTCACCAACCGTTCCTCTTCGGGAGAGGCTACCAGGATAAGCGGTTTCATTTCAGTTCCTTTTTGAGTGGATGATATACAGTTTCAGCAGGTTCTCAAGCCGCTGCACCCGTCGGGGCATGCAGGGGCCTTTCACCTTTCGCCTTTCAGTCCAGACCTTTCCGTCCGTCGCTTATTTCGCATCCGGGAAGGCGCTGATTCTCAGCCGTGCCGTGCCCATGGGGATGAGGCGGATGTCGGTGACGGTGGTCGAGAGGGGCTCATCCTCGAAGGGGAGCGGAGCACACAGGCCGCACTTGTCGATGGTCCACGAGGGCACCTGACGGCCTTTGGCCTTGAATACGAGGGGAGCGCGGTCCCAGCGGAAGGGGTTCACGCCGGGTTCCACGGGACGTGTCTCGACCAGTACAATCGGCTCAGAGGTGCAGAGGGCGTAGTTCCAGGTTCCCTTCGGGTAGATTTCCGTCGTGGGCCACTTGCTGGCGTCGGCAGACTTCTGCCACCTCGAGTCGCCCATCGATGCGGCCGTGCTGCTGTCCAACTGGCGGTACTCTTCGGGAATCTCGAGTGAGAGTGTCAGCGGACCGTAGTCCACGCTCACACTGTTGTTGTTCACCTGCCAGTGGCGCATGCTGAGGTGCATGGGCAGCGACACCTCCACCACATCGCCGCTCTTCCATTCGCGTTCGATGCGCAGGTACTTGCCCGGCACGGGAGTGACATCTACGGCGGCGCCGTTGACGGTGACGGCAGGAGCGCTGCACCAGTCGGGCATGCGCAGCCAGAAGGGGAACGACACAGCCTGTGCCCCCTTGCCTTTCTTCTTGTCCTTCGCGATGTCGAGAGTGAAGGTGATGCGTTCGCTGAAGGGGTAGTCGGTCTGCTCCGTCACGGTCACCGTCTTGCCCTCGTCGCCAACGCGGGCGGTAGCCGTGCAGGAGTTGTAGAGGATGGCAGCGACGCCGTTGTCGTTCGTGGCGAGCAGCAGGAAGTCGTTGTAGTAGGGCCATGCGAAGCCATGGTTATGCTGGCAGCAGCGGCTGTTGAAGGGGTTCATGGCGAGCATCGGCCCGTCGTTGTCGATGCCCGGGGCATGGTTTTCGGAGTCGCTCACCACCATGTTCGGTGCGGTGATGTAGCGCAGTGAGCGGTAGTCGTCCATGAAGGCTGCCGGCAGACTGTTGAAGGTCACATCCTCGCAGTGGGCTGCCCAGTAGGGGTCACCGGTGAGCAGCAGCATGATTTCGTCCGATGCCATCTGCTCAGCGAAGGCGCAGGTCTCCGTGCCCTGGCGCGGGTCGAAGAATCCCATGCGCGAGTTCTCATCGCCGGCGAACATGCCGCCCGGCACCTGGCCGAAGGCCTTGCGGATGTGACGCTGCACGTTGTAACTGGCCCTCATGTGGGCATCGTCGTGGCTGAACAGGCTGTAGATGGCCGGTTCGCGGAAACTTTGTGCGATGTTCACGTTGTGCCAGTTGGGCAGTTGCTGCGCACGTGTCCAGTCGGCCGCGTTGCGGTGCAACTTGTCGGCCAGCTCTAGCAGCATGGGGTTCTGCGTGCGGTTGTAGAGCCATGCCACGCTCCAGATGTTGTCGCCCGCGCGGCTGTTCTCCCAGTAGTCCTTCAGGAACTGCTCCTCGGGTACGGTCAGCTGGTAGGCGAAGTAGCGCGTCATGAAGTCGATTACGCGGCTGTCGCCCTCGGTGACCTTCTTCTTGCCGCTGCGGTAGGCGAGGCCGGCGGGTGTCGACGACCATTCGTAGTAGTTCTGCAGTATCCACAGCGCAATCATGTTGGGCCAGAGGTCCTGTCCCTTGGCGCGGTTCACCACGGGGCCGAAGTTGCCGTCCTCGCGTTGGCTGGCCAGGATGGCCTCTATCCACAGCATGCTCTCGTCGATCATCGCCTTGTCGTTCAGCACGAATGCCATGTCGCTGTAGCCGCGCAGCCAGTAGGGCACCTCCTCCCAGCCCCATTTGCCGCCCTGCGTAAGCCAGGCGTTGTCCTCCTTCTGCAGCCAGACACTGATTTCACCCAGATGACCGCAGAGGCCATCCTTCTGGAGTTCTAACGTGGTGAGCAGCCATCCGCCCGGCTGGATGCTGCCCGTGGGGAGTTTGATGAATGACTGTGTGGAGAGCGGAGCCTGACACGAAGGATACCAACTGTTGACAGACTGCGTGGGAACTTGGTCGCAGACACTGGTCTCCGATGCCAGTGCACTGCCACCCATGACCGGGAGTGCCAGCGCGGCACAGAGGACGAAACGGGCTTTCAGCATATCTTTATTTTTTTTATTATAAGGTGATTCGTTCCGCAAAAGTAGTGAACGCAAAGTGAAAAAGCAAATTTTGGGGGAGGAAAAAAGTGAAAGGTTCTTTTGCCATGCTGCATTTGAAATGCCAAAAAATGACCTGTATGTATTTTTGTATTTTTGTATTTTTTTGGTACGAAAGTCTGTTCGGACGGCAGGTGCAGCCATCCCTGCATCTGGTTGATGGCTTGTGCCACATACAACTGGATGCACACATTCACTTGGCTCGCCCGACGGCAGGCGAAGTCCTACAGGCTGCGTACCTTCTTGTTTGGCATCACATTTCCCTATCCAGATAGGGCGCTTGCGGGTGAAAAAACGGACGAATAATGACATCTTTCTGCAATATTATATTTATTATTCTACATCATAGTCGGAATATTGTACACAATCATGCATATCTTTTCTTTTATTCCGATACAAAAATAAGAAAATATTTGACACATCCAACCACTTCGCCCAGGGAAATCGTACCATTTGTGTGAAAAAAAGATGCAATCCACTGATAATGTTGTAGAAACAAGCAGAAAGACGCCTTTTTTCTGGCAAGAACTGCCATTTTACGTGATGCTGAATTTACCAATTATCCAATTATCCAATTTGGGTTGATTCGCCAGTGCAGCATATCTATCAGTTAGATTATCTATCTATAGATATATATTACTGTTAGATATGCTGACACAACCGTCGGCATCGATTGGATAATTGGATAATTGGATATTTCAACGCTCTGTTTTCTATGCATAAAGAATTGTCATTCAACGACTAATCTAAAAATGAAATAATCTCCCCATTGTCGGAGGAGAACAAAAATCATCAAAAATCGAGCGATTTTTGCCCACTTTTCACGCACTTTTTGGAAGCACTCAAAAACTCCCTCAAAAATGGCGTGAAAAGGATGCATTTTGTCGAAAATCATACCTCTTTTCGTACGGAATTGGTTGTGCAGGATTGAGGAAGGTGAGTGAACGATGAACGGGAAGACGTCTAACCGAGTCAACTTTTGTCAGGTCTAAGACACGCAACGGGTCAACGTCAATCAGGAAACCACACAATCAGGGAAGCACAATTTTTGTGCCAAAATCCAATAATCCAAAA
>R22__coassemble_235_pt1 | contig 42649 bp, 30 predicted proteins | sample R22__metabat2_low_PE_006 | metagenome-assembled genome bin R22
AAGTGGTTGAGACGCCGCAGGAAGAACCGCAGATTGAAGAGCCGGAGCAAGGGAGTGAGGAAGAAGGCACAGCCCCCATTGCTGCCGTCGCAGCCATTCCGGTCCCCGCTGCTGAACCCGAAAGCGAAACGGCTGACGCCGTATCGCCTGAGGAATCCAGCGACATGGATGCTGCCGGTGATGATGCTGGAACGGCTGCCGAGACACCTTGTGACACAGCAACAAAGACTGAGGAAGAGATAGCTGCAGTTGAAGAGGCAGCTCCCGAGCCCGAGCAGGAAACTGTTGAAACAGAGCTTGCAACCGTTGAAGCGGAACCTGCAGCCGTTGAAACAGAACCGGAAGAAACATCCGTTGAAACAGAACCTGCAGAAACCGAGGAGCAGGAGGATTTCGTCTATTATACCGAACAACCCCGTCGGCACAGATCCCTTTGGAGATATTGGGTGCCTTCGCTGTTCCTGGTCCTGGCTGCCTGCTGCCTGTACATCTATATATTCGTTGATCGTAAGGATCCCCGTTTCGAAGTCTTCCATCCCTCGGAGAATGACATGATAAAGGTGCAGCCGATAACCTTCGACGATTCCAAAGACAGCAACGTGACCGCCACGACGGTAGTGAATGCACAACCAACTGCTGCCGAAGACAAGGCTTCCCCGACGAACGCCCTTGCTGACGACGAAAAGCCTGCAACGACTCCGACTCAGACCACAACTGAAGACAAGGCAGAGTTCAAGCCGCAAGCAGAAACAGAAGCAAAGGCCGAGGTGAAACCCGCTGCCATGCCGGAGCCGCAGACAACCACCAACGCATCGGCCAAGAATGAAGGCAAACCCTATATTCTGGCGCTCACTGAAGCCGACAAAGCAAAGAATCTCAAGGACGTCACCGCTGCCGACACAACCGAATACATCATCGACGGCACACTCGTAACCCATGAACTCCAGAAAGACGAGACCATCATCCGTCTGGCGTTGATGTATTACGGCGACAAACGTCTGTGGCCCTACATCGTGAAGTACAACTGGCTGAAGAATCCCGACAGCGTGCCTGTCGGCACAGCCCTCAATATACCTTATTTAAAAAACAAATAATTTCAAGCATCAAATAGAAAACCCGTATAGGCAAAAATAAAATTAACAAATAAAACATTATGACAAGTTCTATCGACATTCGTGAATTGAACGAAAAAATTGAAAGACAAAGTGCTTTTGTTACTAACCTGATGACCGGCATGGATCAGGTAATCGTCGGACAGAAACATCTCGTGGAATCCCTTCTCATCGGACTGCTCTCCGATGGCCATGTGCTCCTCGAAGGCGTCCCCGGTCTGGCCAAGACCCTTGCCATCAAGACGTTGGCATCACTCATCGATGCCCAATACAGCCGCATCCAGTTTACTCCCGACTTGCTGCCTGCCGACGTTACCGGTACGATGATCTATAGCCAGAAGGATGGCGCTTTCCTTCCCAACAAGGGTCCCATCTTCGCCAACTTCATCCTGGCAGATGAAATCAATCGTGCTCCCGCCAAGGTGCAGAGCGCATTGCTCGAGGCCATGCAGGAGCGTCAGGTTACCATCGGCAAGGAAACCTACAAGTTGCCGACTCCCTTCCTCGTAATGGCTACCCAGAACCCCATTGAGCAGGAGGGAACCTATCCACTTCCCGAAGCACAGGTGGACCGTTTCATGATGAAAGTCGTCATCGACTATCCGAAACTGGAAGAAGAGAAGAAAATCATCCGTCAGAACATCAGCGGCGAACAGGTGGAGGTCAAGCCCATCATGAAGGCAGAAGAGATCCTGAAGGCACGCGAGGTCGTCCGCGAGGTATACATCGACGAGAAGATCGAACAGTACATCGCCGACATCGTCTTTGCCACCCGTTATCCCGAAAAATATGACCTGAAGGAACTCAAGAACATGATTTCATTCGGCGGCTCACCCCGTGCCTCCATCAACCTGGCTCTGGCTGCCCGCGCCTATGCCTTCGTGAAACGTCGTGGCTATGTCGTTCCCGAAGACGTCCGTGCCGTCGCCCATGACGTGCTCCGTCATCGTATCGGTCTCACCTATGAGGCAGAAGCCAGCAACATGTCGTCTGACGAAATCATCAGCAAGATTCTCAACAAGGTAGAAGTTCCCTAAGCACAGGTGCAATGGATGCCAACGAATTACTTGAGAAAGTACGCAAGATCGAGATAAAGGCGAGAGGTCTGTCGAACAACCTCTTTGCCGGCCAATACCACACGGCATTCAAAGGCCGTGGTATGGCCTTCTCGGAAGTGCGCGAATACCAATACGGCGACGACGTCCGCGACATTGACTGGAACGTCACGGCACGCTTCAACCATCCCTATGTGAAGGTGTATGAGGAGGAGCGTGAACTGACTGTCATGCTGCTTGTGGATATGTCGCAGAGTCTCGACTTCGGTACGGTAGCCAGATACAAGAAAGACATGGTGGCGGAGATTGCTGCCACACTCGCCTTCTCGGCCATTCAGAACAACGACAAGATCGGCGTCATCTTCTTCACGGACAAGGTGGAGCGCTTCATTCCGCCACAGAAAGGACGCAAGCACATCCTCTACATCATCCGCGAACTGATCGACTTCAATGCTGAAAGCCGCCAAACCAATCTGAATGTTCCCTTCGAGTATCTGACCAATGCCATCAAGAAGCGTTGTACCTGTTTCGTGCTGAGCGATTTCATCGACGGACATGACTATCTGGATGCCCTGACGATTGCCAACCGCAAACACGATGTCGTAGCCATTCAGGTGTATGACAAGAGAGTGGAAGAACTGCCCAACGTCGGTTTCATGAAGGTTCGCGATGCCGAAACCGGCGAAGAGCAGTATATCGACACTTCGTCGGCCAAGGTGCGCAACATCCATCATCAATGGTGGGTGGAACGTCAGCAGATACTCAACGAGACCTTCCTGAAGTGCAACGTCGACAGCATCTCGGTGCGGACCGACGAAGACTATGTGAAGGAGTTGATGGCACTTTTTGCCAAACGAGGTGTCTGACCTTATAAAAATGATGGAATCATGATTTCCAAGAGATTTTTCAGTATATTGTCACTGCTGGTCGTCAGCCTTCTGCCCCTTTCGGCTCAGGTGATGGTGGAGGCAAAGATCGATAGTCTTGCCATCCTGCTCGGCGACCAAACACACATGCATCTGGAGGTGACATGCGATGCTTCGCAGCAGGTGACATTGCCCATGCTGCGGGACTCCTTGCCATGCACGCTGCTTGATGCTGGACAATTCGAACAAATCCGTGACTCACTGTCGACGGACATAGAAATCCTGGGCGATGTCAAGACGGATACCGTGCTGCTGAACAACGGCAAGCGGGTGCAGTATACGCAGGACTATGTGCTCACATCGTTCAATCCAGGTCTGTATCAGATTGATGGTCTGAAAGTGATGATTGACACTACAGAATATGCGTCGGACGACATGGCTCTGAAAGTGGTTATCTATGAAGAGGTGCTGCCGAAGGACAACAAGATTGATGACGAATATACCTATTCGATCTTCAACATCAAGGATATCCGGCGCATGCCTCTCCTGTTCAAGGAAGTATATCCCGAACTGATAGGCCTTGCTATTCTTGCCGTCATCGTGCTTGCCTTCCTCTATCTTCTGCGCCACTATCGCACGAACAGTCCTATCCTTCAGCGTGTCACCCTCGAACCCGTCCTGCCAGCACACATCAAGGCCCAGAATGCACTCGATGCCATCCGCGACGAAAAGGGCTGGATGAAGGAAGACAGCAAAGCGTATTATACCGACTTGACGGATGCGCTACGACAGTACATCCAGAACCGTTTCGGCGTGAATGCCACTGAGATGACCACATCGCAGGTGATGGAACACCTCGTTGAACTGGCCGACGAAGATCAGATGGCTGAGATACGCGAACTGTTGACAACATCAGACTTCGTGAAGTTCGCCAAGTTCCATCCGCTGCAGAACGAGAAGATGCAACACTTCGATGTCGTATCATCGTATGTCGATGCCACCAAGATCGAACAGGACGAGACGGAAGAACCGATAATCGAGTATGTGGTCGTCAAGAAGGGTCTGTCGCCTACTGCCAAAGGCATCATGCTGGGTACACTTATCCTGTTCAGCATTGCTGAAGTCGCTGTGCTTGTGTGGATGATTTTGTTTGGTGTTAATCTGTTCTTCTAATTATTGATAGATATGACATTTGCAAATCCCTTATATTTCCTTCTTTTCTTGCTGCTGATACCTTACATCGTGTGGTATGTGCTTCGCAACGACCGTCATGAACCGTCGATGCAGATTTCTACCGTATCGATGTATGCTGCCATGCCGAAGAGTTGGAAAGCCTATCTGCGTCACCTTCCTTTCGTACTTCGCGTGGCTGCCATGTCGTTGCTCATCATCGTGCTTGCACGTCCTCAGTCGACTGACAACTGGCAGAACAGCGAGGTGGAAGGTATCGACATCATGATGGCAGTGGACGTCTCCACCAGTATGTTGGCCGAGGACTTGAAACCCAACCGTCTGGAAGCCGCCAAGCAGGTGGCTGCCGAGTTTATCAACGGACGACCCAACGACAACATCGGTCTGACAATATTTGCCGGACAGAGTTTCACCCAGTCACCGCTGACAGTGGACCATTCCGTGCTTCTAAACATCTTCAACAATGTCAAGTGTGATATAGCCATGCAAGGCATCATCGAAGATGGTACAGCCATTGGTGACGGTATCGCCAATGCTGTCACACGACTGAAAGACAGCAAGGCGAAGTCGAAAGTTATCATCCTGCTGACGGATGGCTCCAACAACCGTGGTGAGATTTCACCCCTCACAGCTGCCGAGATTGCCAAGACCTATGGCATCCGTGTGTATACCATCGGTGTGGGTACCAATGGAACAGCGCCGTATCCTTATCAAGCCTATGGTGTGAAACAATATGTACAAGTGGAAGTCGAAATCGACGAGAATACCTTGCAGCAGATTGCGCAGACGGCCAACGGACAGTACTACCGCGCCACCAGCAACAGCAAACTCAAGGAGGTCTATGAAGAAATCGACAAGTTGGAGAAGACGAAACTCAACGTCAAGGACTACAGCCGAAAAGTCGAGGAGTTCCAGCCGTTTGCCATTGCTGCCATCCTGTGTCTGTTGCTTGAACTGTTGCTACGTCTGACAGTGTTCAGACGTTTACCTTAATAATGGCTTATTTGCTGAAATATAGTTAAATGCGCATAAACCATTTAAGTGATAGTTAAACCTTGAAAGTTAAACGATACATAGTATTTCCTTCAGATTACTATGAACGTGAACCTAAAAAATAGAAAGTAAATGTTCAGATTTGAAAAACCCGCATATCTTGCCCTGCTGATTCTGCTGGCATTGCTGGTGGTCATATTCATCTGGTCCAATATTAAATGGAAACGCAACCTGCGCACGTATGGCGATCCCGGATTGCTTGAAGCTTTGATGCCAGACGTCTCAAAGGCCCGCTTCAACCTGAAGTTCTGGATCACGCTGGCTGCATTGTTCTGCCTGATTATCGTGGCAGCACGTCCACAATTCGGTTCGAAGAAGGAGACAGTGAAGCGTCAGGGTATTGAAACGGTCATTGCACTTGACATTTCCAACTCCATGATGGCGCAGGACGTAGCACCGAGCCGTTTGGAGAAGTCCAAGAAAATCATCTCCAAACTGGTGGACGAGATGCAGGACGACAAGATTGGACTCATCGTCTTCGCCGGCGATGCGTTCATCCAACTGCCCATCACAAGCGACTTCATCTCGGCAAAGATGTTCCTCGAGACCATCTCGCCAAGTCTCATTGCTACGCAAGGTACCGACATCAAGGCAGCCATTGACATGGCAACACGCAGTTTCACCCCGCGTGAGGATGTGGGACGGGCCATCATCATCATTACGGATGGTGAGAATCATGAAGGTGGAGCAGAAGAAGCCGCCAAGGCAGCAGCCGACAAGGGCATGCTGGTATACGTGCTGGGTGTCGGAACGCCCGAAGGATCACCTATTCCCGGTGACAAGGCCAATGACTACCGTAAGGACAAGGATGGCAATGTCATTGTCACGAAACTCAACGAACAGATGTGTCAGGAGATTGCCAAAGCGGGAGGTGGTGCTTACATCCGTGTAGACAACACCAATGCTGCGCAGAAACTCCTCCAGAAGGAAATTGACAAACTGGCCAAGGCTGACCAGGAAACAATCGTCTATTCTGCCTTCGACGAGCAGTTCCAGATTGTGGCATTCATCGCTTTCATCCTTCTTGCCATTGAGATGGTCATCATGCTGAAAAAGAACCCGATGTTCAAGAACTTTAAACTGTTTGACTGATGAAAATCAAGTATCTCATATCGCTCAGTCTGCTGCTCAGCCTGATTGTTCTGCCAACTGAGGCGCAGAAGAAGACGGAGCGCAGTTATATCCGCAGCGGAAACCGTTCGTATAACGACAGTATCTGGAACAAGGCCGATATCAAATACCGCAAGGCATTGGATCTCAATCCCGTGTCCAATGACGCAAAATACAATCTCGGCAATGCGCTCTACAACGGGCTTATCAATGATTCCGTACAAGGCGAAAAGCCTGCCAACGAGGTGATGGAGGAAATTATCAAGGTCTTCACTGAGGCTACGCAGAACGAGCAGGATGACCTGCGCCTTTCACAGGTGTATCATAATCTCGGCAATGCAAACTACCTCTATGGAGCAGCACAATACGTCAACGGCATGCCTCAGGCCAAGGAAGCGCTTGCCAACAGCATCGCAGCATACAAGGAATCGCTTCGTCTGAATCCTTCTGACAACGAGACCCGCTTCAATCTGGCAAAGGCTAAGGCCATCTACAACAGCGTTCCCAGCAGTCCGCAGAGCCAGGATCAGAATCAGGATCAGGAGCAGCAACAACAGCAACAGGACCAGCAGGATCAGCCACAGCCTGAACCTCCCACTGAGCGTGACATGTCCGAAGAGAATGCCGAACAGATCCTGCAGATGCTGATGCAGGACGAGAAAGACCTGCAGGAGAAAGTGCAGATGCAGCAACAACAAACCAAGAAACTCGACAAAGACTGGTAACAAACTGGTCTGAGCAACCTTTTGATAAGTAATGAAGAAGACAAGTAAACTATTGTTCATCGCATCCCTCCTGCTCATGGCAGGAAATGTGTATGCTGATGATGAAATCAAATTTACCGTCCAGGCTCCTTCCACGGTAGTGCAGGGCAGCCAGTTCCAATTGGCATACACCGTCAACACACAGAAGGTGAAAGACTTCCGTTTGGGCAGCATAACGGATTTTGACATCCTCATGGGCCCAAGCCGCTCCTCACAGTTCTCCATGGTGAACGGTGAGACCTCCTCGTCCATCACCTACACCTATGTGCTTCGGGGTAAAAGTGAAGGAACCTTCACCATTCCGGCAGCCACGATTTCGGTCAACGGCAAGACGATAGAGTCGAAGCCGGTGACAATCAAGGTGCTGCCTCCTGACCAAACATCAAGCGGGCAGGGGAGTGGTTCTGGCTCTTCCAGTTCATCACGCAGCAGTGGCAGTGCAGCAACCTCACAAGGCACCACGTCATCGAGTTCGTCCGGTGCCATCAGTGACAACGACATCTTCCTTGTCACCTCTGCCAACAAGACGAAAGTCTACGAGCAGGAAGCCATCTTGCTGACATACAAGGTATACACCACTGTCAACCTCACGGAACTGAATGGCAAGATGCCGGACTTGAAGGGTTTTGCTATGCAGGAGGTCGAACTGCCCTCAAACAAGGAGTTTACATTAGAGCACTACAAGGGACGCAACTACAAGACGCTCGTATGGCGTCAGTTCGTGTTGTTCCCGCAACAGAGTGGAACCCTCGAGATACCTTCTGTCACTTACGAGGGCACCATCCTGCAGCAGTCACGCACGATTGATCCCCTGGACATCTTCTTCAATGGCGGCAGCAGTTACACCAAGGTTCAGAAGTCGCTCCGTACTCCCAAGTTGACTATCGAGGTCAGCCCGTTGCCTGCCGGCAAGCCCGCATCCTACTGCAGTGGAGTGGGAGAGTTCAGCATTTCTTCGGATATCAGTACGCAGGAACTGAAGGAAAACGAGGCTGTCACCGTCCGTCTCGTCATCTCCGGAACGGGCAACATGAAGTTGCTCAAGACGCCAGAAGTCACTTTCCCTGCAGATTTTGAGGTCTATGATCCAAAGATTGAAAACAACTTCAAATTGAAGACCAACGGTCTCACGGGCAACAAGGTCATCGAGTATCTCGCGATTCCTCGTCATGCCGGCGAATATGAGATTCCTTCCGTCCAGTTCTCCTACTTTGATACCAAGGAAAAGGCCTACAAGACGCTCTCCACGCCGTCCTATCCTTTGAAGGTTACACGTGGAAATGGCTCAACGACAGCCATTTCGTCGGGGTATGTAAACAAGGAGGACCTCAAACTGCTCGGACAGGATATCCGCTACATTGACCTAAGTGATGCAAAGCCCCAAGCCAAGGGCAGTTACTTCTTTGGCTCGTTCCGCTACTGGTTGTGGTATATCATCCCGACGTTCCTGTTGTTGGCTGCGCTTCTCATCTGGCGCAAGAAGGCTGCAGAAAATGCTAATATTGCAAAGATGAAGACCAAGAAGGCCAACAAGGTTGCCACAAAACGACTCAAGAATGCGAAGAAACTAATGACAGGAAACGATGATGCCGCATTCTACGACGAGATTCTGAAGGCTCTTTGGGGATATACGGGTGATAAACTCAATATTCCCGTATCGAAACTCTCCAAGGACAACATCGCATCCGAATTGGCCGGACATGGGGTGGACGAGAAGACGATAGGGGAGTTCACAGCCTTGCTTGGTGACTGTGAGTTTGCACGTTATGCCCCTGCCATCTCAGGTGTGAAGGTCGAGGATATCTATGACCGAACGGTGAATCTCATTGACAAGATGGAGGTTTCTATCCAATAATAACAATTGTATACAGTATGAAAAGATCAATGATATTATTCTTTGCATTGCTTGCCCTCACCAGCCTGTCGGCACAAGAGGTAGACTCATTCAGTTTTGCTTCTGACAGCACTGCTGTTGAAGTAAGTAAAGCATTGGCAGACAGTGCGTATGCTGCAGGAGATTATACCACTGCTGCCAGTATGTATGAGATGTTGCTTCAGGATGGCGAATCGTCGGTTCTTTACTATAATCTTGGTAATGCATATTTCAAGTCCGACGAGATAGCACACGCTGTGCTCAACTACGAACGTGCACTGCTACTTGATCCATCCAACGACGATATCCGTTTCAACCTTGAGTTGGCTACCAGCAAGACAGTGGACCGCACGACGGAGAAGACAGAAATATTCTTTGTCCGTTGGTTCCACAATTTCGCCAACATGTTGTCGCTCGACAGTTGGTCTCGCATTGCCATCATCACATTCATATTATTCGTGATATGCCTGGCATTGTTCATCTTCGGCAAGAAGAGCGGTATCAAGAAGACTTTCTTCTCGCTCACCATAGTCTTTTGTCTGGCAGCCATCCTTTCGCTTGCTGTTGCTGCAGGACAGAAGAAACGTCTGACGGAGCGTGAGGATGCCATCGTTATGTCACCCAGTGTTGTCGTGCGTAGTACGCCAAGCACTTCCGGCACAGAGTTGTTCGTTCTTCATGAAGGACGTAAAGTCCACATTAAGGATGATGCCATGAACGATTGGAAGGAGATTGAACTTGAGGATGGAAATGTAGGCTGGATTGAAACAAAAGCAATAGAGCGGATATGAACCATCTGATACAGTTCGACCAGGGGTTGATGTTGAAACTCAATGGCAGCGATTCCATCTATATGGACGCTGTCATGAAGTTGTTTTCAACCACTTGGGTATGGATACCACTGGCTTTAACCGCAGTTATTATTCTATTCAAAAACAATACGTTACGCAACTTCATTCTGGTTGCTTTCATGCTTGCTTTGACCGTGTTTCTCTGCGACAGGTTATCGTCGGGACTTATCAAGCCTTGGGTAGGTCGTCTGCGTCCCTGTCAGGATCCGGCAATTTTAGATCAGATTGATATTGTAAATGGCTCACGTTCAGGTAAATATGGGTTCATTTCATCACATGCTGCCAATTGTTTCGGAGTGTTTATGTTCCTTACATTGCTTCTGAGGCACAAGATGTTAGGAATATCACTTTTTATTTGGGCTTCAATTGATTCTTTTTCAAGAATTTATCTTGGTTTACATTATCCTGGTGACATCTTATGTGGCGCAGTATTCGGTATGGTAGTTGCCGTCGTCGTATATCTGTTATACATTTTTCTACATAGACTCACCGACAACAGCCCCAGCAAAATCACCAACTATTATACACGCACGGGCTACCTTGTTGAAGACCTCGATTTCGTCAATATGGTCTTGTACATTACGTATGCCTTCATCGTGCTGTTTAGTTTTATCTACATTACTATTAAATTATATTGAAACCAATTCAACATACGATCCCATGAGTAGATTAATGACCTTTAATGAACTGAGAAATCTCAAAGATTCTTTACCCGAAGGAAGTATGCATAAAATTGCCGACGAACTCGGTTTGAGTGTTGAGACTGTACGGAACTTCTTCGGTGGTCAGAATTTCAACCTTGGAGACAGCGTTGGCATTCATTTGGAGCCAGGACCCGATGGGGGTATAGTATATATTGATGATACAACTGTGCTTGACAAAGCCGAGGCTATCCTCGAGGAATCAAGAAAGTAATATCGTCAGCTAGACTCCAATAACACCATTTTAACACCTGTCCAATAATCGATAATTTCTTGCCGTAGAGTAGACTTCTCTATTTTTCAAAAATGAATTAAACATAATCCCGATTATATTAAATTTAGGGGTTTGGAGATACGACAGCTTGGAAATGCTCTCACGCATAGATTTTCATCAATTATTATAACGAAAAAAGATTCTATTGATAAAGATAAAAATGAAATTGACATCAATTACGAAATTTTTGATGCGATGGAATTTTATATGGATGTGATGAAAATCAAAAATCATCGCATTGGAAATTTCGTTTCAAAGTTCGTTTTTCTTTTTTCATAAACTCTTTTCTTCAGGAATTGCGTTCATTTTTGAGTATATAATAATTCTTCTCAAAATCTTTCATCGCAAGACTCACTGACGTAATCGAGCGGATATTCTAAAAAATACCTAATAAATGGAGGATATTAGGAAAAAATGAATTTACTTTGTACAAACTTTATACGATGAACAAATATCGCTATCTTTTCTTCGGTCTCATCCTTTGCTGCAGCATCACGTTGCAGGCACAGGTCAATCGTGTGTATTCATCCATGATACACACGCTGCAGACGATTGTCAACGATGACTGGATGCAACTTCCCGTCATCGTGCTTGATTCCGAGGATTGGGTAACTGTCTCATTCGACCATTTTTCGCACGAATATCATCGTTTCTGCTGCCATCTCGAACATTGCAATGCCGATTGGACAAAATCCGACTTGTTGGAAGTGGATTATATGGATGGTTTCAATGACCGTCCCATTGAATGGTATGCTAACTCGCTGAATACCACATTCCTGTATACTCATTATCTGGTTGAATATCCCAACGACGATCTGGCTCTCAAGAAATCAGGCAATTACCGCGTCATTATCTTTGACGAGGATGCTGAACTTCAGCCAGGAAGCCCTCAGCCTTCATACAAAGGGTATCCGGTTGTGGCTGAAGCTTGCTTCATGGTGGTAGAACCGCTTGTCAATGTGGCTGCCGAGGTTACTTCAAATACCGACATCGATACCCATGATTCCCATCAGCAGGTATCTTTCAGCCTGATTCACACGAACTACAGCATTGATCATCCCAACGAAGAACTCAGTGTGATTGTCAGTCAGAACAATTCTCCGGACATGACCGTCCATAACGTTCGCCCCACCTATCAGAACCCCGGAAAACTTGACTATGTGCATAACCGCTCACTCATCTTCCCTGGTGGCAATGAGTTCCGTCGGTTCGAGGTCATCAACATGCATTATGGCTCACAGAACGTCAACGAAATCAGTTATTTCGAGCCCTATTTTCATGCTGAATTACTGTCTGATTCCCAACGTCGTGCCTACAGTTTCGACTCAGACCACAACGGGCGCTTCTACATTCGCTACAATCTGGCCGAAGACAACGATGTGGAAGCAGACTACCTCTTTGTCCACTTCTCCCTCGACATCCCCTACTCTACCGATGTTGATTATTACCTTACCGGCAGTTTCTCCAACTATGCGTTGTTGCCTGATAATCAGTTGAAATTCAATGCACAGAAATCAATGTATGAAAGTACATTGCTGCTCAAGATGGGTGCCTATGACTATCAGTATGTCTGTGTGGACAAAGAAGGAAACCTTTGCATTCCCAGTCCTTCCGACGGTAGTTTCTACGAAACAGAGAACGAATACACGATCTATGTCTACCATCGTGCCTTCGGTGAACGCTATGACCGCCTCGTAGCCGTTCAGACGATAGACTTCACACAAGAATAACCCTCCCCTCTCCTCTCCAGGCTGACGACGGCATCTCCCACCCTACTCTGCCAACCCAACCTGCGATTGGCACACTGTTTGCACATACATCTTCAGATGTAATATGATTAATTGTAAATGAATAACTCCTTCACTCCAAAGGCAGCCGAAGTCCTCGCCTACAGCCGCGAAGAAGCCCGACGCATGGGCAGCCGATATATTGCTCCCGAACATCTTCTGCTTGGGATACTGCGTGATGGTGACAACAATGCCACCAATGCACTGCAGGCTATCAACGTAGACTTACACCCTCTACGCGAGAAGATATTGATGGATGCTGCTGCCGCTTCCAGTACTGAACCTACTACGGCTGACACTGACACTACTGACGATTTGTCATTCAACCCCATTGCCGACCAGATACTTAAAATCACGCAACTCGAGGCTCGTCTTGCCCACTGCGAAAATGCTGATACACAACATCTCTTGCTTGCCATCCTGAAGCAAGGGCACAATCCTGCTGCAGATGCCCTTGCCGCATTTGATGTTACCTATATGCGTATAAATCAACAATTTAAACTTCATGATGGCAATGCCCGCCCATCTTCATCGTCAGAAAGTCGCCCTACAGCCGGACGTCTTGATGATGATGACGACAGCGACGACCTTCTTTTCTCTCCCCGCAACAACGGAATGGGAGCATCGCGCTCGACAGGTGCTGCCAACACAGATGTGGATGACAAGTCTACCCCTGTGCTTGACAACTTCAGTGTCGACATGACCGCTGCAGCAGCAGAAGGCAAGTTGGACCCTGTCATCGGACGTGATACGGAAATTGAGCGTCTTGCACAGATTCTCAGTCGACGCAAGAAGAACAATCCCATGTTGATCGGCGAGCCTGGTGTCGGCAAGAGTGCCATCGTCGAGGGGCTTGCTATGCGCATCGTGCAGCACAAGGTGTCGCGCATGCTCTACAACAAGCGTCTCGTGTCGCTTGACATGGGTGCTGTCGTAGCAGGCACCAAGTATCGTGGACAGTTTGAGGAACGCATCCGCGCCATCCTCGATGAATTGCGCAACAATCCCGACATCATCCTCTTCATCGACGAGATACACAACATCGTCGGTGCGGGCAATGCTGCAGGCTCTATGGATGCTGCCAATCTCCTCAAGCCAGCCTTGGCCCGTGGAGACATCAAATGCATCGGTGCCACTACACTCAACGAATACCGCAACAGCATTGAAAAGGATGGCGCTCTTGAACGCCGTTTCCAGAAGATCATCGTTGAACAGACTACCGTTGACGAAACCATACAAATCCTCCGTAACATCAAAGACCGCTACGAGAAGCATCACAACGTACACTATACCGATGCTGCCATCGAGGCATGCGTAAAACTTGCTGAACGTTACATCACCGACCGTTCCTTCCCCGACAAGGCCATTGATGTCTTGGACGAGGCGGGGTCCAGAGCACATCTGAACAACATCACAGTACCACCGGAGATTGAAGAGAAGGAAGCCCTGTTGACGCAGGCTACCGAACGCAAAAACAAGGCCGTCAAGGAGCAGCGCTTTGAGGAAGCCGCTGACAGACGCGATGAAGAGAAGCATCTTCAAGAAGAACTGGCAGCCCTCAAGCAGCAGTATGAAGCCGAGCAGCAGCAAGAAGCCAGCATTGAGATTGACGACGAAGAGATTGCAAATGTAGTCTCCATGATGTCCGGAATCCCCGTTCAGCGCATTGCACAGGCAGAAGGTATTCGTCTGAAAGGCATGCGAGCCGAACTGAACAAGTGTGTCATCGCGCAGGAATCTGCCATCGACAAACTTGTCAAGGCCATCCAACGCAACCGTGTAGGTCTCAAGGATCCCAACCATCCGATCGGCACATTCATGTTCTTGGGTCCCACAGGTGTGGGCAAGACACTTTTGGCCAAGGAATTGGCTCGCTATATGTTCGGAACCACTGATGCGCTGGTGCGTATTGACATGAGCGAATATATGGAAAAGTTCACCGTGAGTCGTCTCATCGGTGCCCCTCCAGGCTATGTGGGATACGAAGAGGGGGGACAACTGACCGAACGCGTTCGCCGTCGCCCCTACTCCATCGTTTTGCTTGACGAGATTGAAAAAGCTCATCCAGATGTGTTCAATCTGCTCCTTCAAGTCACCGACGAAGGTCGTCTCACGGACAGTTACGGTCGTATGGTGGATTTCCGCAATACCATCATCATCATGACATCTAATGTGGGCTCACGTCAACTCAAGGACTTCGGACGGGGTGTTGGATTCGCTACTCAGTCACAGCCTGGCGACAAAGAGGTGTCACGCAGCGTCATTCAGAAGGCCCTCAATCGAACCTTCTCGCCTGAGTTCATAAACCGTATTGACGAGATTATCACCTTCGATCCCCTTGATCAGGATGCCATCAACCGCATCGTTGATATAGAAGTGGCAAAATTGCTCTCCCGCATTGAGCAGATAGGTGTTCACGTTGAGATGGAAGACTCTGCCCGCAAGTTCCTTGCCACACGCGGTTATGATCCACAGTATGGAGCCCGCCCCCTCAAGCGTGCCATCCAAAGTTATCTTGAGGACGAGTTATCCGAACTGATTGTCGAACGAACACTCTCTCCCAACGAGAAGATTGTTGTTTCCGCAGAAGAGTCTGCCGACAAACTCACATTGACTGTCTGCTGATTCGCGGTTCACAGTTTCCCATTAACGAACAATGTCCTTTGCCATCCGTCGTGGAGCAAAGGACATTGTTGCTTGTTCTGCTATCTTCTACCCTTACTTCCGGTAGTCGTGCAAGGTCTTACGCAGAATGTCAGCCAATGAAAGTTGGTACTCGATGTAGGAACTGAGATGATTGCGGTAGGCACTATTCAAACGATTGCGTTCCAAGGCAAGGGTCTGGCTGTCAATGTCGCCGTCGGCAAAACGTTGACGTGTAATCTCGAAACTTTTCTCAGCCAAGGCAACATTCTTCTCCAACAGTTGCAGACGGTGCAGGTTATTGTTGAGTCGTGCCACGGCATTGCGGGTTTCCGTCTCGATGGAGCGTTCCAGTTCTTCCCTGCTCCAGATGTTCTGTTGCTGGCGAGCCTTGGCAGCACGCACACGAGCCTTGTTTTCACCAAAATCTACGATAGGCACTGACACGGTGAATCCTACACCATAGTTTGAGGGACGGTTCAGAAAGTCATCGTAGGATTCGGAGAAGGTGTTCAGATAACTGGCTTCACGATCCATGCTGTTTGTACCTGTCTTCTGAATGTAGGCTTCCAGTGAGCCTCGTATCATACCGCTGGCTTTGGTCTGTTTGATGCTCATTTCCTGCAGTTCAATGGCGATGTCCTTGTCGCGCAGTTCGGTGCGGTTGCTCAGGGCATAGCGTACTGCCTCTTCTTCATCCACTACGATGGGCGTGTAAGTGAGATCATCAACCAACACAATACTATCCGTCAGTGCAATTCCAAGCATCTCTTTGAACGAGTTGGTGGTCGCTGTCTGGTTGATGAGAGCCACCTCATAACTGTTCTGGGCCTCTGCCAGGTCTACCTCCATCTGCAATGCATCCACCTCCTTGATCAATCCGGAAGCATACTTGTTCTGCGAAATTTCATTGGCTTCGGTCTGTCGCTCAAGGTCAAGACGAGCAATCTCCGTGCTACGCTGTTGCGACAGGAGGTTGTAATAGCCACTGCTTATTTGGTAGACCAACGACAATTCTTCGCGTTGCAGAGACTTCTGTGAACGTTCATAAGCAAGACGGGCTTGACGCAGGTTGGCTCGAACGTTGTTATATCCATAAAGGGCATCGATGGGCTGACGGAAGCGCAGACGTGTGTTGAGCGTTGAGGAACGTAGTGCCGAATTGAAGTCATCGTATGCAAAACCGCTCGTTTCCCAATAGATGTTACCATTCGTGATAAGCGGCTGGTTGACAGTGAGCGTTCCACTGTAGTCAAGACGCTTTACAGAGTAGAATGAAACACCGGTACTGTCCTCCCAGGTACGTATGTTCTGATCAAACGAGGGGGCAGTAAGCGACAAGTCGATATGCGTCTTGAGTCCAGCCAGTGTGGACTTCAGATTGTACTCGGCAATGTTCAAATCTTCGCGCAGGTTGCGCATGGAGTAACTCTGTTCGCTTGCAATATCGATGCTTTGCTGCAGTGTAAGATAGCGTATCTCAGCCTTTGCGCCAAGAGAAATTAACAATGAAGCCAGAAGAAGATATCTTTTTTTCATTATGGGTTACATTTGCCAAAGGGAACGATGATGTGAGGGTTGGGAGCATCAGAAGAGATGGCTCCATCATGTATGGTGATGCAGCGATGGGCATGGGATGCCACACCAGGATCGTGGGTGATGACAATAACGGTATTGCCCTGTGCATTTAATTCGTGAAACAGTTGCATGATTTCTACAGAGGTTTTTGAGTCCAACGCTCCGGTAGGTTCATCTGCCAACAGAATACCGGGTTGTGTCACGAGGGCACGGGCGATAGCCACACGCTGTCGTTGTCCACCCGACAACTCACCTGGAGTATGCTCCATGCGTTCTGCCAGTTGTACACGTTTCAAAGACTCTATGGCGCGTTCTTTGCGTTCATGATGTGAAACCCCTGCATACATCAAGGGCAGTTCGACATTCTGGAGCGACGACAGTTTGGGAAGCAGATTGAAGTTTTGGAAGATAAAGCCGATTTCTCGGTTGCGCATGGCTGAGAGGGCATCATCGTCCAATCTGCTGACATCCGTACCACGAAAGAGGTACGAGCCCGATGTTGGTGTATCCAGACATCCGAGGATGTTCATCAACGTGGATTTGCCTGAGCCGGATGGTCCCATGATGGAAACGTACTCCCCTTCGCAGATGTCGAGTGATACGTCGCGGAGGGCGTGTACCTCGCTGTCGCCCATCTGATAGACCTTGCAGAGGTGGCTGATATGGATTAACGGATCATTCATAACGGATGGAATCAACGGGTTTGAGGTTGGCGGCATTCTTAGCCGGCAGATAGCCGAAGCAGATGCCAACGATTACCGAGAAGGTGAAAGCGATGATAATGGAATAAAGCCTTATACAGGTAGTGACGTCGGTAAACAGGGTTACCACGAATGATAGCAGTAATCCCAGAACCACGCCAATGATGCCTCCGGTAATGCTTATCACGATGGCTTCTGTCACGAACTGACTCATGATATCGCGCTTTCGGGCGCCAATGGCACGTCGGATACCGATTTCACGTGTACGCTCCATTACAGTGGCTAACATGATGTTCATGATGCCAATGCCACCCACAATGAGGGAAATGGCAGCAATGGCGCCTAACAAAAAGTTGTAAATCTGACGTTCCTTCTCTTCTTGCTTGAGCAGTTCATAAGGAATCACGATGTTGTAGTCGCTATTTCCCCAGTGATGGCGATCAAGAATCTGTGACACCAGTCGACTGGTCTCCATCAGTTTGTCTGACTCTGTGACATGTACCGTGATTTGTCGTATCTCGCTGTCAAGACTACGCTCACGCGGGAAACGGTCAAGGAAGGTAGTCAATGGGATGAAAACGTCGTTGTTGAGGTCGCGTGCAGCCAATTCGCCCACTGTCTCGGTGAAAACGGCCTTTGATTTGAGGACACCGACAACTTCCAGCCATTGGTCGCCGATTTTTACCATCCGACCAAGTGCCGAATCCTTGCCGAAGAGAGTGAATGCTGTACCGGCACCCAGAACGCAAACCTTCAAGCGGCCATCGTACTGTGCCTGCGTAAGGAAGTTGCCCTGACCTACCGAATAGTTCAGAATGTCAGTGTAGCCTGGAGTCACACCCACTACGGTAGAGCGCACAGAACGATCAGCATACTTGAGTTCGAGCGACAGTTCAGCCTGCGACACGGTCTTGTCTACTGCAGGGGCTACGGCCAGGATGTCTTCAGCATCGGCCAACGACAGTCCTGGAGAAAAACGGGCACGCACCTCTTCCAACTCGGCATCCGAGAGGTCTTTCTCGCGAACGATGATGTTGTTAACACCTAAGTCCTTATATTTGGCGATAGCCTCACGCTTGGCACCTTCACCGATAGAGAGCATGGTGATGACCGATGCCACACCGAAGATAATGCCAAGCATGGTAAGGAAAGAACGGAACTTGTGATCCGTCAGTCCATCCAATGCAACCTTTATATTTTCTCTGTAATCCATTCTCAATTAGTGGATTGATATACATTACTTAAACTCGCAACTGACCGTCATGCCGGGTTTGAGGCGTTCGTCAGAAACAAGCAGTTTTACCTCTACGTCAAAGACCTTCACCTGTGGGTTATCATCACGGGGATGGCACAAGCGCCCCATCGTCATCACCTCACCTGGAAACTCTGTGCCAGGCAGGGCATCAAGGCGTACAATCACTTTCTGACCTGGATGAACACGTAGGAAGTCATTCTCATGGATGAAAGTGTTGACTTTCATCCAAGTCAAGTCCGGTACACGGGCAATGGTAGTACCTTGATACACTTCATCACCGATAGAAAGCAGTTCAGGGATCCAACGAAGTTTACGGTCGATTTGGAAGATGCCGTCAATAGGAGTCGTCAGTTTCAGTTGCGGCAACAGTTCGTATGCTCGTTCAATATCTTTTTGAATAAGGTTTACGCGTATCTGCTGTATCTTCAGGTCATTTTCATTGATGATGGCATTGTATTCACGATTACGGCGGGCTCTTTCCAGATTCAGCGTTGCCTGACGGAACTGAAGTTCGCGGATACGTTGCTGACGTTCCGACTCGAAACGTACCGACTGCATCGACAGACGGCTCAGTTCGTAAGCAGCCTCCTCAGAGCGGATAGCCAATTCGCGTTGGGCCTGTGCATTGCTCTGATTGGCAATCAATTTCTCCAGGGTACCGCGTTGTGTGTCCAATTCCTTTTCACGGTCAGTGATGTAACGGGTGATGTCTGAGGGATCCAGTTCAATTACTATGTCACCGGCATGGACTGCCTGTCCATGTTCGGCCATATTGGCAATACGGGCTTCGTTCCAGCGTCGGCCCAGACGTTCCATAACGAAAGCCTTCGATGTCACAGCTGCTAGTTCACCCGTTTCGATGAGTGTCTTGCCTCTCTCGGCGTCGTCGACTTTACTACGAGTAACGCCCCCGTGGCAGGAGACGAGCATCAGGAGCGACAACGTCAAGAGAAGTGTCGTCCGAAGACCATGGCATTTCATCTTCTTCATCCTTCTTTCTCCTTCTTCTTGTTCTTCTCGTCATCCTTCACGGTAGGATCCACGAGGGCCACGCGGTCGCCCTTGCGCAAGCCACTGGTAATAATGATGTAATCGGTGTTGGTTGTTCCCGTCTCCACCTCCACGCGCTCGTAGCCCGACAGAGTGCTACGGAACACATAACTCTTGTCACCCTCCGTATGTACAGCCTCGATAGGCAGATAGTCCACATCCTCTATGCGGTCCACAATGATGCGGCAACTCACAGTGAGGCCAGGCAACAGGTTGTCATCTGCCCTGTCTACCAGAATCTCGATGGGGAACACCTTGATGGTAGACTGCCGTTCCTTATTCACCGCCAAATTGGCAATGGTCATCACTTTGCCCGTGAACACGCTGTCGCTGTAAGCATCAGGTCTGATCTCTGCATCCATACCTTTGGTGATCTTTGAAATGTCCACCTCGTTGATGTTCAGTTTGACTTTCATGCGTGAGAGGTCTGGTAAATCAATGAGCCAACTGCCTCCCCAACATTGATCGCCGGCCTGGAATTTGGCATCTGTCGAACGGTTTTGACGGATGATAGCCAAGCCATTTGAGGGCGAAACAACGTGCAGTCGGTCGAGGGTCTCGTATGCTTCACGCAACTGCTCGCGGTCCTGTTCAATGGACATCTTCTTCTGCTTCAAGTCCTCAGCCTGCACCGTTTTCTTGTTCTCTATCTGTTCCTTGGCCTGTACCAATGCAATCTGTGCTTTTTCCAGGTTCAGTTCAATTTCCTTACGCTTGATAACCGACTCATAGGCGGCAGCCTCCAGTTCTATGCCCGCAATCTCTTGGGCAATCTCGGCAATCTCATAGTCTGTCTGGAGCGACATCATCTCCTGCTCTTGCTGGGCGATGAGTTTCTCCAGTTCGGCATTGCTCACTACCAAGCGATCCTGATGGTCGAGGATAGCCTTGTTCACTTCTGATGGGTCGAACACCACGACAGTATCACCAGCCTTCACATCCGAACCATCAGCGACTATGCGGGCAATCTTCAGGCCGCCATAGCGCCATGCAATCTCCGGTGCCTCGATGTGGATGGAGTTCAGTGCTTCCACTTGCCCTTCTTCCCAAACGTCGATCAGAAAGGTTCCGTGGCTTACCACCGCTTCAGGAATCACAACTTCGGCCTTTTTGGCACATGATGTGCACAGCAACAGTCCGGTCAGAGCCATGCCCAAACCCGCAGATATTGTCGACAGTTTAATGCGACAGAAATGAGTCTTGCTTTTATTCATTGTCGTTGTGTATTGTCATTGAGGAATATCTTATGTCGTATCTTGTGTGAGGCTGGACGCAGCAGCAACACCCTCTCCCCTTCTCCGAGACCTTTTGCCACGGCTGTCTGGGTGAGTGATGCCATCGCCGTCAGCACCTCTCGTTGTTCAATCTGGCCATTGTCGCGCTGTACAAAGGCAACCTTCAGAGAGTCTTCATCGAAGATGCATACTGACGGTACCAGCAACGTGTCCTTTAACATATTCAGTCGTATGCTGGCATGTGTTCCTGTCTGCGGCATCACATGTGTGAGCGAACTATCCACCGAAGCGGTCACTTCGAACAGTTTCACCTTGCTGCCTTTGGTAGCCTCCACGCCCACCGGTATCTTTTTTGTAATATGTCCCCAAGCGTGGTTTTCCGCATTCGAAGGGAAGGTGAACTCCACAGGGTCATCAATGTCTATGCGCTTGTAGTCGTTCTCCGGCAGGCGCATCACCACCTGCATTTGCGACAGGTCCGGCAGGATGGCCAACGGCATCTCGTCCCACACCTCGTCACCTTGTTTAAACTTTGCACCTGTGGTCCAGGAGTCCGAAATCAGTACCATTCCCTCATGCGGTGCCCGCACCACCAGTTTCTTCATCATCTGTCGTTGGTCATCCATACGACGATAAATCCAATTCATGTAGGTGTTGATGCGCTGCATGTCAATGCGGTTGGCAATCTCCATGGCCTCGAGATTGAGACGACAGCGATCCTGCTCAAGGTGAGAACGTTTCAGTTGCAGTTCGCTTATGCGGCGTTGCTGAGGGGGAGAAAAGGTAAGTTGAAGAGAGTCCATAGACTCCATCTGTGCAGCAGCGATGTTTGTCTCCATCTTTGCCGTCTGCAATGCTTTCTCCAAGTTGAAAGTCGCGACAGTTTTCTCTTTCTCAGCCTGGATGGCTTTGAGCAAAGTGAGCAGGTCATCCATCTGTTGTTCAATCTCCGGAGAGTCGATAACGATTACCGTATCGCCTGCAACAACCTCTGTGCCGTCCTCAATGATGTATTTTATCTTTCCCCAGACACCATTTGTCATCAGGACCACTGTATTGACAGATTCAGCGTAGCCATCGCCCAGGATTTCTTCCACATAATCGCCTCGTTCAACAAAGCAGGACGAGGATGTCGCGACGTCCTTCTTGCCGCAAGACAACAGCAGTCCCCCTGTGACGAGAGCGCACAGCCCACGAAACAGATATTGCCGATAAGCAATCCGAACAGACGATTTCATCCTTTTACCTTAGTTGACCACAAAGATAGAGTGAACCGAGTGAAGATGCAAATAATTCGATTGGTATCTATCCATTTTTAAGTTTTTTTTAGCAAATTTGCACTTGCATGGTGTAATTCTCTAAAGTCCGCTTTAGGTCATTTGAGAATTACCTATTAGTCTTGACGGTATGTAAAAGAAACAGAATGATTACGACATCTGATGCTCAGCCCGAAGGAGATCGTTGACCGTCTTGACCGGGTTGAAGGTGATGAGCGGGACCTCGACGAAGAGCGTCAGCCAGTTGCTCATGGCGCCATTCCAGAGACCGGGCAACTCAAGGGCTCGCAGTTCTCGGCCATCCTTCGACTTGGAGGAGATGAAACCAGTGCTCTTATCGACATACTTCGGCAGATCGAATTTCTGTCCGTTGTAGTCTGTGAGACCGCACACGAGGTCTACGGGGTTGAAATGCGTGCCCTGCTTGAACATGGCGACATAGGATTCGTTGGTGGTGTCAATCTGCGAACTCTCAAGAATCTGGGGCGATATGGTACCGTCGGCATTGAAAGCCATGAAGGGGCCTCCACCAGGTTCACCGACATTGCATACCATGCCGCATACACGGATGGGACGGTTGAACTTACCCCTGAGATAAGCGACAAGGGCTGTGCGGCTGTCGGAACTGACGGTGGCAGGCTTGAACCAGGGACTGATGCAGTAGAAACGCTCTTCAAGGAATGTGAGCATCTCACGCAGGTCGTCTTCGTCAAACTGACCGCTGTCGAGGGTGCGGAGATAATCGAATACCTGTTGCTGCAGACCTACGAGGGTGCCTGCAAGCACCTGTTTCCACAGCACGGTGTCGTCCTTGATACGGTCGGGAACCACATTGTCGATGTTCTTCACGAAAACGATGTCGGCATCAATATCGGCAAGGTTCTCAATGAGTGCGCCATGCCCTCCTGGACGGAACACGAGATCTCCCTTGGCATCGCGGAAGGGCTCACCGTCGGGAGTGGCAGCAATAGTATCTGTAGAGGCTTTCTGCTCGGAGAAGGTGATGTCATAAAGCACACCATACTTATGCTCGTAACGGCGCAAGACTTCCTTTACTTTTTTCTCAAAGAGACGACGATGTTCGGGAGATACCGTAAAGTGAAGATGTACACAACCGTCATGGTCGGCAGTATAGAGCGCACCCTCTACGAGATGTTCCTCGAGGGGCGTACGAACGGAATCATCGGCATAGGAGTGGAATTCGAGGAGCCCTTTCGGGAGCGTACCATAGGATAGTCCGTCAGTAGCAAGGAGCGTGCGGACGACAACTTTGTAGCGTCCTTCTGCAATGAGGTCCTTGACACCCTTTTTGTGCAGGGCTATGCAGCGTGCATCAAGGTCGCGGAAAAAGGCGAAGTACTCGATGTGACTGAAGAAGATTTGTTCAAAGTCGGTCTGCGGTTCATCGTAGGGAGCATCGACGAAGGCAAAGAGATTCTTGAACATGCGGCTTGCTGCACCAGATGCTGGCACGAACTTCATCACACGGTGGTTCTCCATAAGGTACTGCTGCCAAGTGTTGACGGCAGCATCTGCCTCCTGATCGTTGAAACAGACGATCCCCTTTCCAACCGATGCTGCACAGTCAAGTTTGAGGAAGGGGAAACCGACACGGAAAGTGTTTAGTTGCTCCTCGGCACGTTCAACAGTTGTACCTCTGGAAGCAAGGAATTGTAAATCTGATTCTGTAAACATAGTTATATTGAGATTGTTATGTTCGTTATTCGTGAGGAATATACCAGGATGAAGGGTTGGAAAGACGAGTGAGGAGCGCATCGTCCTGAGGGGCAGTAAGACCAGGGCGTGAGGCTACGCGGCTCGCCAGATAGCTGGGGTCGGAACGTCGAAGTGCAACACGCATGAGGTCATAGAAGCGGCTACCCTCGTAGGCTGTCTCAAGGGCCATCTCATCGATGATGAGGTCCTCGACGTAGAGGAGCGTATCGGTGCGGGTAGGCAGTTCGGGCAGAGCGTAAGCCGTGTTGCGGTAGGCATCACCACTGCCACGGGAATGGATTCCGCGATAGGGATCCTCGTCGGTGACGGTTGCATCGAAGTGAAGTGCCCCACCCATGTCGCTCATCTCACCTCCATCTTTGAGGATGGAGAACGCTGTTTCGCAGTCGTCCAGACGGTTGAGACACTCAGCAAGACGGAGGTAAATGGTAGCAACGCGGTAGACGGAGACATGACCGGATGTGTATTTCCTGTTTGTGAGCATTTCTTTGTCATCATCCAGTCCCGAAGTCTTGTGCGAGACCTCATTTGCCGAACGGAACATTTCCGGATAGACGGAGAAAAGGCGTACGTCTCCGCAGGTGAGATGCTTGAGGGTGCGGGCATTGACGCTGTAGGCATAGTCTTGCGACAGGGCGAGGTCCTGGATGTACTGCGAAGGCGCAACGGGATAGCAGCCATCATTTTCGTCGGTAGAACTGAATATGTTTGAAAGGCCGCTCTTCACGCCCTCAAGGCGTGTCTTGGCCATGGGGATGATGGTGATGACCTCGTCAGAGGTAGGTGTGAGGAAACCGTTGAGCCATGTAGATGAGAGGGAGGTAACCTCGTCGTTGGCATTGATGCCGCTGACGCGGGTGCTGACGTTTCCTGTAGACAGGTGATGGTCAGCCAGATAGGTGCCATAGCAGTCGGCAGCCTCGCGATACCGGTTGCTCCATAGGTAGAGGTCGCCCAGCACCAACCGCACGGGGAAGAAGAACTTGCGCGAGGCAATGTTGTAGATGTCACCATACGACGGCAGCGGGGTATCCACATTGGGAAGAAGGTCATTGATGAAGAAACTGCATATCTGCTCGAGATTATACTGCGGATAGTCTTTCAGGGCATCCGACACATTGAGGATCGGTTGGGTATAGAAAGGCACCTGACCGTAGGTGAGAGCCAACTGCAGGTAGGTCCATGCGCGTACAGCCTTGACGACGGCCATCTCCTTGAGGAACACCTTCTGTCCGGCCACGAGAACGGTGGTGTCGGCATGAGCCAGGAAGTAGTTGCAGTTGTTGATGACAGCATAGTAGTCACGGTAGTCCACATAGATGTTGGTGGTTGAAACATCGTTGCGTATCAGTTCACGCAGGTTGCTCTCGGTATAGGCATTCTCGTCCACAAGGTCGGCGCGGAGGTCTCCGAACAATACCGTACGGTCGGCAATAGCCTGCACCTTGCTCAGGATGCCAACGACGGAATAGACGGTGTCGGCAGCGGAAGAAAGGGCATTGTTGTCGTCGGTGGAGACATACGATGAGGTATTGTCGAAGAAATCGTCGCACGAGACGAGTGTGAACATCGTCGTGGCGATTGTAAGGCATCCGATGACAGCGGTTGTTATCTTTTTCATATTGTCTGACAACTCGATTACATGTTTATTCAATGATTCGTTCAATTCTTCACTGTCGGCTTACAGATTGAGTTTGAGTCCAAGGAGTACGGAGCGTCCCGGAGACAGAAGTCCGCAGTCAATGCCTTGGCAGAGGACACTGTTGCTGATGGAAGTCTCGGGGTTCGTGCCGAGGTAGCGGGAGAATGTGAGCAGGTTGTTGCCGGTAACCCAAACCGTGAGTCCCTGCAGCCAGATGCTGCTGACAGGTAGGCGATACGACAGCGTAGCCTGCCGCAGACGTAAGTAGGAACCGTCTTCAATCCAGCGGTCGGAGAAACGGGCATTGCCCATTGGGTCACCAAACGCGGCACGGGGCACATCTGTCTGCTGTCCCTCCCCTATCCACCGACGGTTGAGCGTGGTAGTCTGGTTGAAGAAGGTACTGCCCGACTCCAGTTGCGAGCGGAGGTAGTTGTAAATGTCACCCCCCACGCTGTAGCCGAAGGTGGCATCGAGCGTAAAGCGTTTCCATGTGAGTGTAGAGAACAGATTTCCGTAGAAGTCGGGATTAGGGTCACCGATAATCTGCTTGTCGTCCTCGTTGATGGCATGGTTGCCGTCCACATCAACGAAGATGACATCACCGGCACCGAAATACTCTTTTGCCCCAGTAGAAAGTGTCTGATAGAGGGCTGCCTCGTCTGCTTCTGCCGTGGTGGCAAATACTCCCTTCGTCTTGTATCCATAGAACACACCGGCCGGATGACCCACTGCCGTGAGAATCTCGCCCCCATAGGCAGCGGTGGTGAAATCACCATCGGGCAGTGCAGTTATGACATTGCGATAGGCACCGATAGAGGCTCCCATCTGCCACGAGAGGTCGCGGTTAGCCAACACCTTCACATCCGCACGGGCATCGCCGCCGATATTCTGCAGCGAGCCGCCGTTGCTCCAATACTGTCCCTCACCCGAAATCTCCGGAAGGCTCTTGAGGGTAAGAAGGTTGGAGGTGAAACTCTTGTAGCCCGTGAGGGAGAGCATCAAGCGGTTGCCGAAGGCTCCTGCCTGGAGTCCGGCGCTGAACCGACGGGTGGTTTCCCATTGGATGGTGTTGTTGCCGATGTTGCCCAACGAGAGACCGATGGCATTGCCGAGGTATTTCGAAGAAGTGAAATTGGTGCGTGCTGCATTGACATCGATGTCGTCATTGCCGCTCACATCGTAGCCCACATTGACTTTGAGCCGATTGATGGCGGGAACATGGTCAGCAAAGAACGGTTCAGATGATACCAGCCATGCTGCCTGCAACGAGGGGAACAATCCCCAGCGCACACCGGCAAGACGGAGGCCATCGGTTGCCTGGTCGCCGATGCGGGAGGTGGATTCCATGGTGAGACCGCCCTGCACAAAGTATTTGCTGCGGAAGCTGTAGTCGCCCTGTGCATACCATGCGAACGACTGCCACGAGTCATCCTCACCACCCACATCCTTGTAGGCAAGCGACGACGAGAGGTTGGGGGTCTTGTCATTGCCGGTGTTGTGTCCCTCCTGTCGGCTGCTCTGGTAGCCATCGTTGGTAAAGCGGAAACCACCCACCAGATGCAGGTCGTGAGCATCACGGGCGAAGGACCAGTCGAGACGGGTGTCGCTGAACAGCGACTCCTGTTTGGCGGTGTAGTTCGATGCACGATTGCTGGACTCTCCCACCCCGTCGATGTAGAACACGGGTACACCCGTCATGGGCACGAACGAGCGTTCGCTGAGGTTGGAAAGTGCATAGTAGAAGAGCGTGGAGGCATGCAGTCCGGCGGTGATGTTCCAACGTGGAGCGATGGCAATGTTGAAGAAACTCGACTCGAGCCAGTTCTTGTTGCGTGCCTCGCCGTAGGTGTTGATGGCAACGGGATTGGCCCACGAACTGTTGAGTGCCAAGCCTTCAGCGAAGTCATCCGCCTCCTCGACGAACGATGTCAGATGCCCGCTCTCGTCGTAGCGGTACGGGTTGAGGAAGGGGGACTTGATAAGTGCAAGGAAGCTTGGGGCAAGGATGGTGCTGGAGGTGAATTCCTCGGGAGCACCGTCATCGCGCAAATCGCGCGTGGTATAATCATAGGAAACATCGAAACGGGTGCTGAGCCGGTCGAGCAACTTGATGTCGGTGTTGAACCGCAGGTTGAGACGGCTGAAGTCGTTGCACTCCAAGGTGCTCTGCGCATCGACATATCCCAGCGACAGATTGTAGTCTGCCACCTCATCACCGCCCTGCACGCTGATGCTGTAGTTCTGCGTGAGTGCCTCGCGGTACACATAGTCGGTCCAGCGGGTATCGTTGTGGTATTTGTTATAGAAATAGTACGAGGGATCGTCCTTGAGGAACTTGAACGAGGTCATGCGGGTGTCGGTACCTCCGATGAGTTCGGAGGCATAGAGGCGGAAGTCCGAAGCCCCCATCATACTGAGTGTGGTGGGAGCCAGCTCGACGCCCGCCATGGCATTGACTTCGATGCGGGTAGCCATGCTGGTGCTTCGTTTGGTCTCGATGAGGATGACGCCGTTGGCACCTTTGGCACCATAGAGCGCCGTGGCATTCTTCAAAACAGTGATTTTATCTATATCCTGCATGCTGATGTTGGCAAGCATGTTGTTGAAGAATCCATCGTGGAGCGAGGCACGACCGTACTGTTGGTCGTAGTAGACGCCGTCGACGACAATCAGCGGCATGGCATTGGCGTGCAATGAGTTGATGCCGTCGATGAACATCGCCGAGCCCATGCCCGGTGTGCCGCTGCGCAGGATGGAACGCACGTCAGCACCCAGTCGTGCGGAGATTTCGGCGTCGGCGCTGACAGCACTGCTGAGAGCGAAGTCCCCCGTGCTGGTGCGGTTGGTGACGGCGATGTCTGCCTCATAGTCCGACGCGAAGCGGTCCGGCCAGAGGGCGGTCGTCTGGTTCTGCGTGCCCACAGCCTGCTGCACGCGGTTATAGCCCGGTGCGGTGATGTCGAGCAGCGTGACATGGGCTGGCACCTGGAGGGTATAGGCGCCCTGTTCGTCGGTGAGGACAGAATAGCGCGGCTGCCCGTAGGCAGCGACGCGCGCACCGGTCACGGGCAGCGAGGTCGCGGCATCGCGCACGATACCCGTGAGCGTACGCATGTCCGTCTGCGCACAAAGTATGCTGGTCGTAAGAAGGACGGTAAGCATGAAGGCTGCGAAAGTGCGGAAGAAACTATACTTCATGGCTCATCAATCTTTTGAGGGTTCGAGAATAATGCAGTCGACCAGCAAGGTGCGTGAGTATTCCGAGCGTTCCTTGCTGAGCACCTGGCTCTGTATTTTCACCTTCGTGTTTACATTGTCTTCACCGTAGTTGCAGGTGGTGAACTCGTACCCCTTGAATAGGGTGACGGTATCCACTGCATGGGGGTCGGTGTAGATATAGTCGGACTTTGCCGTGACGGCCTTGCCCATGTCGTTGACGGTGGAAACATTGCATATCAACTTGTTGGGAAGGTCAGCATTGCTCTTGTCGAGTCCGAACGACTGCGGCAGGAAGACGACCTTGATGTCATATTTTGCCGACAGCACATCAGGCACGGAGAAGGTGATGGTGGGGTTAGCGGATGCCGATGAGGGCGCTGCCTCGATGAAACTGGCTGCCGACACCCGCCGGTAGTAGGGCGAGGTGGCGTTCAGTGTGCGCTTGTAGAGTTCGCAGGTGGTGTACTCGCGTCCGCGGGTGTTCTCGGCTTCGACACGCAGTGCGGCATGCCACGACTCCCACGGGTTGTAGCGCAGCGTATCGACGGGGAACACCCGTCCGTTGCTGCATTCAATGCCATCATCGGCTGTTGCGTAGCCGTCGAGCAATGTGCTGAAGGGATCGTGGAAGACATGCTTCTGTGTGGATATGAGCGAGTCGGCGGGAGCACGCTGCACGGTGCGGCTGAACACCAGGTCGCTGACCATGGCCATCTGCGTGCCATGTCGCTGCAGCGAGTCGCGGTTCGGGGTCTTGTTGCTGTACACATAGTAGCGGCTGACCTTGTCGTAGGCTTTGCGCCATGCCTCGTTGGTGGGCAGCACCATCCAGTAGGTGCTGTCTTCGTCGTTGATGCGGCCCAGACGGTAGAACATCTCGTTGGTGTTGATGGTGACGGAATCCACATAGGTGATGCGTCCGTCGACGATGGCACCCGGCACGCTTGCCTCCTCGTCGAGGAAGATAGTATTGAACGAGTAGAGATAGTCGCGGATGCAACTGTAGACGGTATCCTTAGCCATGTATTCCCACACATTGCAGAAGAACGGCACGGGCGACGCGATGATGTGGAGTATGCCGTTGCGTGCCACGATGTTCGTTTCCTTCAGGGGTTGTCCGGCGAAGGTGTAGCCATTGCCCTGACAGGCCAACGTACACATCTTTCCGTTGAGCATAGGGATGTTGCGTGATGCGGAGGAACGCTGGTTGGCCGACACGGCGAAGCGTGCCACATGGTTGTAGACGACCTCATTGATGAGTTCTTCATCGTTGAGGGTGGCTGTGGCTACCTCGCCCAAAGGAGCGAATACGGTGAGCATCTGGTCCGAGTCGAGCAGCCGGTCGCAGCCGGTCTGTTTGAGCAATTGGGCAAAGGATGTCAGTTCAGGACGCTCGCAGATTTCTCCCCAGAGGGTTTTCTGTGATTCCGTCTGCCTTCCGTCGGGGTCGTAGTGGTTGTCCCACGCATCGTTGCAGGCGGTGAGCAGACCGGCGGCGAGAAGCAGGGCGAGGAGCGGTATGATGCGATTCTGTTTCATTGTCTTGTTTGTAGGATACATCGTGATGATGTGCGGTAGGCAGTGGTGGTTAATGGCGGTCTTCACGCTGGATGGGGTTGTCGTAGACACTCTTCGGACAGAGTTCGATGTAGTCGAGCATGAACTCGAGGGAGTTCTGCGTAACCGAGCGGAAACGGATGTAGTGGTCTTCGCCCAGCGTGAGGTACTGTGTGGCAACAATCTTGCGCAGCAGGTTCTGCTGGCTGCGTGCCAGCGTCTTGGCCGAGGTGAAGCATTGGCTGTCGGGGCCCTTCATATAGCCGCGGTTGTGCATGGCCTTGTCGTTTTTGTTGTCCTCTTCCTCGTCACCGGTATCCTTCACCCAGCCAATGCGCGGGTCGCTGTAGGTACCATAGGTATTGACAGTGAGGTCGATGGGGATGCCCTGCGGGATGTCGTCCACATAGATTTGCGTGATGCCGCGCTGTGCCATGGGCACATAGCCGTAACGTATTTCGTAGGTACCTTCCGGTACGGGCGGCAACTTCAGGGCGAAGTCATAGAGTCCGAAGCCGATGATTTCGTCGCCGTACCAGCACCAGTAGTCGGGTTGGGGATACTGATAGATGACGATGGATTCCTGGTAGAACTTCATGTTGTCCGAGTAGCCCTCCGGCACCCAGTAGCAGATCTTCTCGTCGTTGCGGTAGATGCCGTTGGTGGAGAGTTCGGGCATGAGCGATGCGGCATCGAAGCGCATGCGCACATTGAGAACCTTGTCCCGGACATCGGTGTCGAAGACGAGCGGACGGTCGATGAGGTAGTACACGCCGTTGTTGCCGTCAAAGCCGTTGTCGTCATGCACCAGCACGCCCTCCACGCGGAAGGTGGTGTCCCAACGACGATTCAGGCGCAATCCCTTGTAGCGTGTCCCCTGCCCTTTCTCCACGCGCACGATGGTGCCGGGGCACATGGTCTCGTAGTAGTCCACGCTTTCGTACTGCGTCATGATGCTGGTGGTGGTTGTCATCTTGCTGGCATAGATGGTGCGGTTGAGCAGATGGTATGCCACGAAACGGTTGAGCGGGTTGTGACGGTGTGTATAGTCGTTGTCGTACTTGCCCGCATCACCGGGGAACGATGCGTCGTAGGTGCGCTTGGCATAGTCGATAAGGTCCTCAATGGTGAGGATGCCGGCAGCAGCGAACACCTCGTCGCTCTCGACGAAGGCCGTGTAGCCGAAACGGCGGTGCTTGGGACGGGGACAGATTTCGCCCTGGCGCGAATAGTCGTAGGTGCTCTCGTCGTAGACGTAGGTGTCGTCCATGTACTTCTGCAGCGAGTCATCGAGGTGCGTGAGCCGCAGCGCAGCCGCAAACAGGCGGGTGTTCTCGTTGCCCTTGATGAGGTCGGGCAACTGTTCGGTCGAGGGCAACAGCACGCGATCCACGACATGTACGATGCCGTTCTCCACCTCCTGGTCCTTGAGGATGATCTTCGAGTCGCGGTTTACATAATAGTCACTGGTGATGGAGTCGATGTAGACCTGTATGAAGCGGTCGTTCATGTTGGCCGTACCTACCACGCCGTTGTCGAGGTCTGTGGTGAGGTAACCCACCTTGATGACATGCCCGTAGGCGATGGTGTCGCAGTCTTCGTCGGTGAGTTGCGACAGGTCGGTATACCCTTTCTCCTTCAGGTAGATGTCGAAGGCCTCGTTGGTGGGGGCAAAGCAGGTGTAGTCGCCGTAGGCGGCGAGCAGTTGCTTCACTCCGGCGCGTTCGAGAACGGTGGTGAAGTCGCTGAATGTCTCAGAACGGTTGTCGAGATAGTCGGCAATCATCTCACCGGTGAAGGTGTAGAAGTTCTCCGTCTTGAGTTCCTCCACGCAGGATGTCAGCGCCACGGCGGCAGCCAGGCTCAGGAGGATATGAATGGATGTTCGTTTCATAATGTCGAGCGGTTGGGTCTATATTCAGTTTTTCTTGATGGTTTCGCCCATGTCGTAGCCGGGGTTCTGGTGCAGGAGCAGGTTCACCTTCAGTTCGTCCTCGTTGATGGGGAAGTAGAGCATGTCGGGCTTTATCCACTTGCTCTTCACGGCATCGGGATAGGTGTACTTGCGTTTGGCAAGGTCGAGCATGGCGCCGTTGGAGCCTTCGCGCCGTGCCTTGCGCACGAGGTCGAACCAGCGCTTGCCCTCGAACATCAGTTCGCGGTGGCGTTCCTCCAGCACAAGGCTTTCCATCTTGAGTTTGCTGTCGTAGGTACCGAAGGCGAGCGTATCCTTGGCGCTCTGTCCGATGTTGGCGCGGTTGTAGACGGCCGACACGATGTCGAACGCCCTGCGGCGGTCGCCCTGGCTGTCGTCGTCGCGCTCCACGAGGGCCTCGGCCTCCATGAGCATCACATCGGTGAGGCGGTACACGATCCAGTTGGAGAGGTTGAGCGAGCGGTAGGTCTCGCGGTCCTGGTTGTCATACATGCTCACCACATACTTGCGTATGGGATAGAAACTGGTGGACTTGGCATTGAAATTCTCGATGGCACGGAGGTCGTTGCGCGAGAAGAGTTCGTTGCCCTGCAGGGCGCCGTCGCAGATGAACGCCGCCGCCGACACAGCGCCGATGTTGGAGTTCACGGAGCCGAAGTATCCGGGAATGATGTCGTTGTACTGCTGGTTCTCCGTGAAGTGTATCTCGAAGATGCTTTCAAAGGAGTCGCCGATGCCGAAGATGTCGTTGTAGGCCTCGTGTGTCTCTGCGGCGCTGTTCTCCTTGCGGTTGCCCACGAGGGGATAGCGCCCGTCGTAGCGCATCTCTTCCTCCTCGGCCTCTTCGATCTTGGCGGCAATCACCTTGTCGCACCAGCGTATGCAGGCATCATAGTCTTCGCGCCAGAGGTACACATCGGCCAGGATGGCCTGCACGGCTGTGCGGGTGATGCGTCCGTGGTTGTACTGCACGCGGCTGTATTCCTTCACGGCATACTGTTCAGCCTCCGTCAGGTCGGCGACAATCTGGTCGAGGACCTCCTCGGGACGTGCCGCTGCCTGTTGGTACGATGCATTGTCGTCGATGGTGGGCTGCAGCACCAGGGGGATGTCGCGGAACGTGCGCACGAGGTAGAAGTAGCAGAGTGCACGCAGGGCGAGCACATCGCTGCGCAGGGCCAGCCATTCGCTCTCGTTGAAATCCGGGTCGCGGTCGAGCACGGCGGGAGCATAGTAGAGCACGGTATTGCACAGGTTGATGACATTGTAGTAGGTGGCCCAGCGGGTGACGCTGTGCGACGGTTGCAGATTGCCTTCGAGGATTTCTATTTCCTCGTTGCTGGTGCCCAGTCCGCGCACGATGTTGTCGCTGCGGAACTCACCCCACACGAAGGCGAGTTTCACGAAGTCGTTGGTCGCAATGGCGCTGTAGCAGGCTGCCACGGTGGCATTCACATCGTCCTCGTTCGTCCAGTAGTTCTCGAGCACGATTTCGTTCAGTGGCAGGATGCCGAGAAAGTCGTTGCAGGCCGTCAGCAGCAGCGCAGCGGTGAGCAGGGCCGCTCCCCTCCCCGTCCGTCTTATCCTTTTATATATATGCTTGTTCATTGTCGTGTTTCATTAGAAGGTGACACTCATGCTGGCGGTGGCATAGCGTGCGCGGGGCGTCTGGGATCTGTCGGTGCTCAGTCCGTAGCCGCCGTAGCCCACTTCGGGGTCCACGCCGCTGTAACGCGTCCAGTTCAGCACATTGTTGGCCGACAGCGACACATACGCGCTGTTCACACCTATGCGCTTCAGCATTTCGGGTCTGAAGTTGTAGGTGATCTGCATGTAGTTCAGTCGGCAGAACGAGCCGTCCTCGACAAAGCGGTCGCTGCCGAGGAAGTTGTAGCCGGCCTGGTGCAGTGCACGCGGTATGATGGTCTCGTCGCCCTCGGTGCGCCAGCGCCAGTTCACGGCATAGCTCTGGTTGTTGTTCGAGTACATGTTCTCGGCGTTCATCTTGGCGATGTTCAGTATCTTGCTGCCGTAGCGGTAGTTGAACTGCATGTTGGCCGACCAGCGCTTGTAGAAGAACCGGAATCCGAATCCACCGGTTACCTTCGGGTTGCAGTTGCCGAGATACACGATGTCGAGTTCGTTGATGTTGCCGTCGTGGTTCACATCCTCGTAGATGGCGTCGCCGCCCTTGAAGACATAGTTGATGTCCTCGTAGTCGAAGACCATCGGCAGGGGCTTTCCTTCCTCGTCGACGATCACGTTGCCCTGTGCATCGCGTGCCACGGGAGCGTTTTCCTGCTCACCGGGGATGTAGTCGCTGTATTGGTACACGCCCTTGTAGCGGAAACCGTAGATGGACCCGAAGGCGTTGGCGACCTGCACGCGGGTGAGGTAACTGCCATTGGCGAAGTTGAAGTCGCTGTTCAGACCCATGAGCGTCGTCTCGTCCATCTCCACGATCTGGTTCACATTGTTGCCCAGAGTGAGGTTGAAGCCTGCCTTGAAGTCTCCGACCTTGACGATCTGGTTGCCGTTGATGTTGAGTTCCCAGCCCTGGTTGCGCATGCTGCCGACATTCTTCCATGCCAGCGACGAGAATCCCGTGGAGGTGGGGATGGCGACATTCTTCATCAGCAGGTCGCTGGTGAGTTGGTCGTAGACATTGATGTCCATCGTGAGCTTGTCGTCGAAGAACCCGATGTCGGAGCCGATGTTCCAGGTGGTCTTCGTTTCCCAACGCAGGTCGGTGAGCCGGATGTTGTTGGGCCGTACGGCGGGCATGTCCATATACTGTGTGGTGGTGCCGTAGCGGCTGAAGTGGAGGTACTGGGCACCGGGTTGCTGTCCCACCTGTCCCCATCCGGGACGCAGCGAGAGCATCGACAGCCAGGGTTTCGCCCACTCCATCCAGGGTTCGTCGCTGATGTTCCATCGTCCCGACACGGCGGGGAAGAATCCCCAGCGGTTGTCGGCGCCGAACTTCGTGCTGCCGTCGAGTCGTGCGGTGACAGCGACGGAGTACTTCGAGCGGAAGCTGTAGTGCCCGCTGTAGGTGAAATAGATGCTGCGCCACTGGTCGAGTCTGGTCCACATGTCGGCCAGTTGTCCCTGTGCGGTGGCCGACGATATGCCGTTGGGCAGTCCGTACGATACAGTGCCGCTTTCGCTGCCGTTGCCGCTGTTGAGTTCGCCGCGCACCATGGTGGTGAAGTAATGGTCGCTGTTGTCGAAGTGCGGCGTGAAGGTGAGCGTGTGGCGGGTGGTGAACGAGAGGTTCTTCGAGCCGCTCTGCGTGGTGCTGTTCACCGAATTGTCGTACCAGTTCACGGTCGACAGTTCGCGCGGATAGTACAGGTCGGTGAAGTCGTTGAACGATGCCAGCAGCACGCGCCCGTTGTAGCGCAGTTGGTGTCCGCTGTCGTCGGGGCTCAGCAGGTCGTACTGCAGTTCGAACTGTGCGTTCAGCGTGTACGAGCGGTATTTGTTCTGCGCCAGGTAGGCTATGGCGACGGGGTTGCCCATCTTCCGCTGGTCGCTCAGTTCGCTCGACATGCTCTGCAGGGCGTAGTAGTATTCGCCCGTGGCGTTGCCCTGCGCATCCTCGGCGAGGACGCTCATGTTGGGCATCTTCACATAGGCGATGCCGAGCAGGTTGTCGTAGTTCTTGTCGTTGTCGGTATAGGTGAGCGAGAAGTCGCTCATGATCTTGATGCGGTCGCTCACATAATAGTCGAGGTTCACGCGTGTGGAAAGTCGGTCGAGTTCCTGTCCGATGATGGAGCCCGTCTCCTTGTCGTAGCCGCCGCTCACGCGGAAGGTAGCCTTCTCGCCGCCGCCCGTCAGCGACAGCGAATGGCTGTGCTTGATGCCGGTCTGCTGCACCTCCGACACCCAGTCGGTGTTGTTGTTGAAGTTCTCGTATTCGCTGAACGACGGGTCGTAGTTGAGTTCGACGATGTTGCTCGTGCGGTCGCTCTGCTCGGGGTTGAAGTAAGCCTCCTTGAGGAGCATCGTGTAGTCGTCGCCGTTGAGCATGCGTATGCCCTGCGGCTGTTGGGTGACGTTCAGGCGGTAACTGTAGGTGACGCGTGTCTTGCCGTTGCTGCCGCGCTTGGTCTTGATCTGTATCACGCCGTTGGCGCCCTGCGAGCCCCACACGGCAGTGGCGGCGGCATCCTTCAGCACGCTGATGCTCTCGATGTCGTCGGGATTCACGGAGAGCAGTTCGGCGAACTTCTCCTCGTCGGCGTTGGCATAGTCGAAGTTGTCGTTGCCGGTGGTCTCGAACACGTTGCCGTCGACCACGATGAGGGGTTCCGAGTTGCCGTTGATGCTGCTCACGCCGCGCAGTCGCATGGTGGTGCCGCTGCCGAGGTTGCCGCTGTTCATCACGATGTCGAGGCCGGCGATACGTCCCTGCAGGGCTTCGTCGACGGAGGTGAAGCCCAGTCCCTCGAACTCGGCCATGTCGAGGCTCTGTGCAGCGATGGACATCTCGCGTTCGGGTATCTCCAGTCCTCCCGCGCTGACCTTGCGCTGGGCGGTGATGACCACATCGTCGATGGCCGTCGTCTCGTCCTTGAGCACGATGTTGAATACCTTGCGCTCGCCGATGGCAAGCGTCTGGGTGGTATAGCCGATGTACGAGAACTGCAGCCGGTCGCGGGTGTTCTTCACTTTTAGCGAGAACTGTCCGTTGAAGTCGGTCGTGGTAGCCTCGATGATACGGTTCGACTCATCGATCTCCACTACGTTCACGCTGATGAGCACATCGTCGGCATCGCTCACGGTGCCGGTCACGATCACTCCCTGCGCACTCGCATGCAGTCCCACGGCAAGCAGTGCTATCAATGTCAGTACTTTCTGTTTCATTGGGCTGTGCATGTTTTATTTGTAGTAGAGTACGCTGTCGATCTGGTGGACGACGGCAAAGGATGAAGTCTCGATCTGTGTGGCTGTTGTCACGTCGGCGGTGTTGAAAAGGTAGTCGCGCGTCATGATGTTGTACAGCCCCGGTTTGTCGGTGAGCACATGGCGCAGGTTGCCGCGTGCGTCCACCACATCGATGCGGCCGTTGTCGGCGGTCACGTTCAGTCGGTAGAAGGCCAGGGTGGCGGGGTTCATGGTGGAAGTCTCGAACGAGCCGCTCCTCACGCCGCTGCCCACATAGATGGCGTTGTCCTGGATGTGGTACTGCACGAATGCCGAGATGACACCGGCCAGCGAGTCGATGTATTCCTCGATGACGAACGTCTCCGGCAGTTCGCCCAGTCGGTCCAGCGAGTCGAGGCGTGCGCGCTCGTCGTCGATGAACTCCCAGGTGGGCAGTCCGTCGGCCACGGCCTGCAGCACTGCCCCGTTGGTGGGCACATACACGGTGTAGTGGTAGGTGTTGAAGGGCTTCACGGCATAGTCGATGGTGGAATAGTCGGGATCGTGGTAGAACACGTCATCGCTGCCGTTCATCAGGCGGAAGAACTCGTAGAACGGTCCATGCTGTTCGTCCGTGCCGGCGCGTTCCCGGATGGCCGCGTACACCGACTGCAGCGAGGGCTGCAGCAGCACGTCGGTAACATAAGTCTTGCCGTTGCCCTCCAGCGAGTAGTCGTAGATGTTGCCGGGAGCGACCGTCACGGGCGAGGCTTCGGCAGCCTGTCGTCCCCCGCTCAGCAGGTAGCCGCCCGTGCGGGTGTCGGGTTGGGCCAGCACGGTGCCGTTGCCCTTGGTGCGGTAGTAGAGTTTGCCGTCGCGGCAGTTTTCGATGGTATCCACGATGATGTGGTAGTCCATGATGTCCTCCAGACGGTCCTCGATGATGGCGTTGCCGGGCGAGAGCAGGCGTTTCTGTTCGCCGCGCACACCGTTCTCCATGTCGTAGGCATACACGCGGGCAGCCACCTTGCCGGTCTTGGCATCGTAGTAGAACTCATATTCCTCGGGGTCGCCCTGCGCCACGCTGATGGGGTCGAGGTAGTGGCGGAAGGCTTCGTCGGTGGGCAGGATGAAACTGTAGTACGAGTCCATGCTGCGCAGGTAGGCATAGAACTCCAGTTCCTCGATGGCCCAGTCGGCCACGCGCATGTTGTCGTTCACTAACGTCGGTGCGCTCACCGATATGTAGGCCACGGGAGGATACACGCGGTCGGTGAAGTACACCACGCCGTTGCAGCAGAGTTGTGTGCGCAGTATGTTGTCGGTCTTCACGCCCATGTCCACCTGTCCGTCGTTCTTCACCTGGTAGAACTTGCTGGGCACGCTGGCGTTGAACGACTGTTTCATGTGGTTCGACACCAGGTCGTCGAGCACGCGGTCGGGCACCTGTTCCCATGTGCCGTAGCGTTCCTTGAGGAAGCGTCCGCCGCCCTCGTTCCAGTATTTCTCGAGCACCTCGTCGGTAGGCACGAACAGCACGCCCATGTCCTCCTCCATGTCGGTCTGGTTGTCGGCGGTGTAGCGGTTCCAGCCGGGGTCGAAGGCCAGGGAGCCCAGTGCCAGCGTGTCGGCGGGCGTCTTCAGGAACTCCAGGTTGTTCTGTCCGCGGCCGGTGAAGTAGCGTTTCACGAACACCGAGTCCTCGGTGCCGTACAGACGGCGGAAGTCCTGTGTGGCGGTCTCGTTATAGTAGGGAGCGCAGAAGCGGTCCATCAGGGTGGCAAACTGCCGCGAGTCGCCGTCCTTGTGGATGGCCTCCGCCATGTTGGTGAGCGGGGTGTTGAGCTTCTCCAGACGGTGTACCACGCCGTTCTTGCATTTGTTGTTCGGTGAGGCGATGCGGACGCCGTTCACGAACACCTCGTCGCGCGAGGCACGTGTCTGTCCGCCGTGCAGCATGGCGAAGTCCCCTTCGGTGATGTTGTAGTTCTTCATGTACTTCTGGGCGAAGTGTACCATCGGGGCTGCGGTGTTGTCCTTCAGCAGACGCATGCCGCCCTTCGAGCGGGGATAGTCCCAGAACGAAGTCGCCGGCATGTCGGCGGCGCTCACCCACTCCACCGAGTCCATGTACGACAGTGCCGTGGTGCGTCGCACGCACTTGCCCTCCACGGGACCCTGCGTGCGGGCCAGCATGTCGGTGTAGTACACGTTGTTCAGCATGTTCGAGTTCAGCAGCAGTTTCTTCTGGGCCAGCGTCAGGTCGCCGTAGGAGTGCACGCCCCATTCGTTGTCGCGGAAGAAGTCGTCGAAGGTCGCGTCGTCTACCACGAACAGTGTCTTGCTGCCCGTGCGCTGGAGCACCTCATCGTAGTGCAGGTCGTCGATGAGGTGCACGAAGTGCGTGTAGCAGCCCTGCTCGTTGAGGTAGTCGTAGATACTGTTGCCCAGCCATTCCGGTTCCTGCTCGTCGAGGATGTAACTCTCGTGACATGCCGTCGTCATCAGCAGCGCAGCCACTGCTGCTGCCAGTGCCGCCGTCGAAGGACGAATGACCTTTGTCAGTCTGTTTCTCATTGTCAGTATTTGAATTTGTCAATAATAGCGTAAAGATTTGCAAAAATAGTCAAATTTCCCAAATCCGCCCCACATTTATCAAAAAATATGCGCGCGCACAATAAAATATTAAATTAAGATAAGATAGTATATATTGTTTTAGCGGAACCTCTCAGGAATTTCAGTCTGGTTTACGTTTCGTCCTGTCCCCTGCTCCGTCGTGGATGCAACTCGAGCATGACGATGCAGGTCATTCATGGCACACAAAAAAAGCGGAGGCGGCAGTGCCGCCTCCCTGTACGTTCCACCCAGCCTGTCGGGCGGGGTCGGTAGGTTATTGCATTTTATCCAGCCACTTGCACCCCTCGGCTCAGCACGGGACGAGGATAGCAGGCAGTGCCGTCGATCCTCGACGAAGGTGCTGGTCCGGGCTTGCGTTGGCGGTCGGCCCAGTTACCGTACGCGGAACTTGGCCGACAGGGTGCCCGACTGTCCGAAGATGGTGCCGTCGGGCTTCGATGCCGAGAAGTTGTATTTCTCCTTGAACGAAACCGAGTATTCGCCCACCGAGTCCGGAGCAATGAACTCGCATGTCGGCTCCTTGCCGCAGGGAGCGATCACCGACTTCTCCACCTTCACCTCGTCCATGCCCATGGCACGCAGCGTCCATGTCTGGTCGGCCCGAGTGATGTACTGGCCCGGCTTCTCGATCAGGATGCCCACGTACACCCGTTGTCCCGGGGCAAACGAATAGGCCGGAACGATCTCGCCCTCGAAGTCGATGCTGTCCTTGCAGAAGAACATCGTGCCGTAGGTAGGCTCCTCGGAATACAACTCTTTCTCTTCGCAGGCGGTCAGCGTGCACAGCAGCAACAGCGCCGGCATCCACAGCAGGCACAGCGACCTGCGGATATGTGTGAAAGTTCTCATTGTCTTGTCGATTTGTAAGTTTTGATGATGCAAAGATACGTCTTCTTTGGAATAACATGCAACAATCTTTCACATTATTGCCCTTTTTTAACAAATAAGTAGTATCTTTGCCGCATGAAACATATCTTCATTGTCAATCCCTATGCAGGCGCGGAGAACTGCGAGACCTATGTCCGTCAGTCCGTAGCCCCCTACCAGAGCACCTACGATATCACCGTACATGTCAAGAGTCAGGTCGGCGACAGTTACTATACCGTGCGCCGCTTCCGTGCCGACTATCCCGACGAGGAACTGCGCTTCTATGCCTGTGGCGGCGATGGCACCCTGCGCGAGGTCGCCATTGCCTGCATCGGAGTGGAGAATGTCTCCTTCACCTCCTTTGCCTGCGGCAGCGGCAACGACTATGTGAAGTATTATGGCGGACCCGACAACTTCCGCGATGTCCACCGGCTGCTCGAGGGAACGCCCGTGCCCATCGACATGATGCATGTGCGCGGCAACGAGCCCAACCCCGAAGTCAAGAACCTCGATCACGACGACGACTCCTGCACCACCTGGGCCATGAATGCCACCCATTTCGGTCTCGACTCCCATGTCGCCTATGTCATGTCGCGCATCCGTCGCGTGCCCCTCATTGGCAAGAAGATGGCCTACCCCACCGGCGTCCTCGTGGGCTTCATCACCGGCATGCGCAACAAGTGTACCGTCTATGCCGACGGAGAGCAGCTCAACAGCCGTCCCATCACGCTCTGCACCGCCTGCAACGGCACCCATGTCGGAGGCAGCTACTTCTGCGCGCCGCGCAGCATCAACGACGACGGACTGCTCGAGGTATGTGTCGTCCGCACCATTGTACCCCGTGTGCGGTTCCTCTTTCTCATGGGCATCTATCAGCAGGGCAATCATCTCGTTGATCCCCGTTTCAAGCCCCTCATCACCTACCGCCGTGCCAGCACGCTCACTGTCGATGGACCCAAGGGCTTCTATATCTCCCTCGATGGAGAGATCTTCCACAGCACCCATATCGAAGTCGAGAACGTCCGTCAGGCCGTCCGCTTCATCCGCCCCGCCTGAGCCACTGTCCCCCTCCCATCGGGACCCGGTGCTATTTCCTTCTGAGTTTCAGTTCCACGTTGTTCTCTTTTGCGATGTCGCGCAGCAGAGACGCTACCACCGCAGCCTTCTCTTTCAGAGGCATGTGCATGGTGTACGCTGACAAAAATCGAATTCCAACGGCAAAGCTATCCCCCACCTCCCACACCGCCAAACAAATCTTCGCATTTTTTGGGGTTTGTCACTTCCTACACCATCGTAGGCAGCTACACACATCTAACGACAGAAAAGGTTAACTGTCAACACGGAACCAACATACTTGTGTCTCTTCGGACATTGCCTTGTCCGAGTTTGACTGTCTGCATGACGATACCGAGACCACTTGTCGACAGTTTGGACGATTGATTCTGGCTTGATGAGCCTTAGGAAAAGACAAATGAAGTTCTTTTCCAACACTCGGAAAATTTTGTTTCCGAGATGAAAAAACCGGCTTGGTATGTAGAACATTTCAAAGATCGATAATAAACGTCTTTTTCAAATTTGTTGCCTATAAAATAATAAAAATATTTGACATTTGCAAATTTTTCGGCAAATATTTTGCCGAAAGGACCAAACTTTAACTTTCGTTCACACTTCGAGGGGCTATTATACTATATGAGTTAGGTATATGCGTGCAAGGCATGTGAGCAGATTCGTGGGGATCAGTGACAGGTAACCGATGCAAGCATCAAAAAAGTGAATTTGGTGAACGGTGAATTGGTGAAT
>R22__coassemble_250_pt1 | contig 40976 bp, 41 predicted proteins | sample R22__metabat2_low_PE_006 | metagenome-assembled genome bin R22
GTATGCAGCGTGCCAGGGGAGCAAGGAAAACGGGCGGTGATGTTTCGACCTGGTGAGGGAAACGGCATGCCAGGGAACGGGCGGTGATGGATACAGCGCGCCAGGGGAGCCGGGCGGTGATGTTTCGACCTGGTACAGCATGCAGCATGCCGATGGAGCCAGGGAACGGGCGGGGATGTTTCTACGCTTGCTGTATAAAGCCGAAAATTCCGATAATTATATCCATCCCCCTATTTATAGGGGGATATTGGATATAAAGACTATTTGTTTTTGGCATTCGCTGAAAACCATTCTTCCCATGCTTTTTTCAATGTGCCATGATATTTTGATTTTGGCATATAGAAACCACATCTTTCAAAAAGATTTTGAAAAAATGATTCTTCAAATGTTTGGTTCTTCTTGTACATGGTTCCTAAATCAAGCATTTGAAAAATGATGTTTCGCCCATTTTTTGTAGTTCTTCCAAAAAGTATAAATTCTTTTGCTTTCTCTTTCGCGGTCTTTTCCTTATCACCGACAAACATCATCGCAACTTCTTCTATCAAATCATCGGAAATTTCGAAACGGTTTGTATCATTTGTTTTTGAATCAATATATTCCGAAATATCATCCAAAATTGTTTTATCCGAATTTTCGCCAAATTGTTTTGCTATTGAATCAAAATCGGACTGTGATAAAGAAATTCCCATTCGTTGTAATTGGCAAACAATACTAATCAAAGCGCAATGCAAATACCATGCTTTCCGGCTAATTGGTTTTTCTTTCATGCGCTCACTTTGTGCAGCAATAACCAAAGAACGCAACGTTTCCAAATAAACCTTGTTTCTTGTTTCGCCTGGTAAAGCAATTATTTTACTAATATAGTCCATCACAAAACAATCCATTTTGCTGTCATTCATGGAACCATCTTTGACGGCACAAATGTATGTTTCAACTAATGTTATCATATTGCTATTTGGCGCGTGCTTGTTTTACTTTCTTTTCAAATACACAAATTTTCTCCGAAAACCAAAGATTCATCAATTTGTTCCATGACAAAATCTTTCAACACTTTGATAACATTCTGCATAGGTTCTTCAAATTTGACGAACTGTGCATTTGCCATTTTTTCGGCTGTTTCTTCTGCTGCACAATCTTGCCCGTCTTTTCTTCTTAAAGCAAAAACAGCGTCACGCACTTGCAGATACAATACATTTGCATTTCGATAACAATCCAAAATTGCAGCGGTTTCGCTACTTACTGAATACTGATTTTTCGTTTCCATGATTTTTTGTTTTTGTTGGTTATACATCATTCTATTGCTTTTATTACTTCTCTTAACATATCATCGTCAATGTCGCGGTAACGAACAAATGCTTTTGAGCCTTCAACATGCCCACTCATGCGACCTATCAAATTGGGATCCTTTACAACCTTGTATGCACAGCCGACAAATGTACGTCTTGCCATGTGGCTGCTTGCAATTTCATTTATCGGTTTCATTTCCGTTTCTCCCGTCAATGAATTTCGAACATTCACCATTCGCGTAATTTCGCATGCTGTTAGAATGTCCTTTATTGCATCATTATAATTTTGGTCTGCAATAAACGGGAACAATCTTCCCTTTTCATCACAGCCTTTGTATTTTTCTATCAATGCCAACGCACGGTCATTCAACGGCACCCGGGCGGTCATTGATTCGTTATGGTCTTTTGTTTTGTGGGGGGTGTATATCAATACACCATCAACGATATTTGCGATAGTAAGTGTTTTCAAATCACCGACACGGCAACCAACAAAACATTGAAAAATAAATATGTCACGTTGAATTTCCAAATGCCTATTGTTTGAAAAATCAAATTCCGCAATTTTATTTCTTTCTTCGATTGTAAGATAATAGGGGGTGCCAAACTTTTGCGTTCCCACTTCAATACCCGCCAACGGATTGTTTGTTGTGGCTCCGGTCTTAATAAGCCAGTTCCAAAAAGTACGGACACATTTTTTCATGTCAATAACGCGATTTTCTCCCCTTTCCTTTATGTCCTTATTTTTGTGCTTTGCTTTGTTTTCTTCATTATATATCACTTCTTCTTTGTCGAATAGACGGGCATATTTCACCCGGTATTTATTTTCATTTGCAAAGTACGAAAATAATTGCTCCATATCTTCGCGGGTGACTTTATCAATGTCCCATTCGAACGGTTTGTGCAAAACCTTGTTACGATATATTGAATATCGCGCCATGCTCCTAAAAATCACACGGTATAGTCGAATGCGCGGTTCGGAATAGCCTTTTGACAAAAACGGCTCGCAATAATTGAACAAATATTTCTTTTCCTTTCGCTGCATTTCCGCAACATCTTTTGCGGTTCTTTCCGTTTCGCGCTTTTGCTCCTGGATCTTTTCGTTTATTATTTCTTCGGTTATTGTGCCTTTATAATCTTTCAACAATGACAAAGCCGATTCGATAAAATGTTTGTCGGCTGTTTCACCGTACATAACCACAATTTTCGCAGTTCTGCTTTCGGCTATTTCCAAAGATTCCTTCAACGTTTCTAATTCCGCCTTAATGCTTGCTCCCACCTTTTGAGGAATTGAAATGTTTTGTTTCTTTTCATTCCAAAATTGAATAGGAACAAAAATTCCGGATTTGACACGGACACGGATATTTCGCCCATGACGTGCCAAAAACAAAACTTGTGCAAGTCCACTTGCATCAACTTTGCTTGAAAGCGTTTTTGTAATTGTAGCCATTTTTTGTTTCTTTATGTGGTTTTGTGCTGCAAAGATAAAGCAATATTTTTTAGAAATGCAAAAATTGTGCTACATTTTGTGCTGCATTTTGCAAAAATTGTGCTACATCATAAAACGCAACGAAACACGTCTTTTCGCAAAACGAAATCAACCGAAATTATATATTTATTTGATTATGTGTTATTTATGTATGATAAAAACGCATAAAAAATAGGTGCGTTTTGTTGCGCACCTATTGTCTTAAATTGCATTGTTGTGACTCGCTTGGGGTTCGAACCCAAGACCCCATCCTTAAAAGGGATGTGCTCTACCTACTGAGCTAGCGAGTCGACCTTCATTTGCTTGCCGTCAGGCTAAGCGGGTGCAAAGGTACGGAGTATTTTTACAAAAGCAAAAAAATAAGCGTTTTTTTTGGTCAACGGGCCTTTATTTTCACTTTGGAATCTACAAAAGGCAAGATTGAAGCGTCAATTACTCAGTATCGCTTTGTATAGAGCCAAAAGAGGAGGCGCGCTCGGCCATGGCTTTTGCATAGCACACCCGACAGAGCGGTTCATACTCCATCTTCTCGCCAAGAAGCACGCGTTTCTCCCCAGCCACAGTTCGATGAGAGACATATGCAAGATTGCCACAACGCACACAGATAGCATGTACCTTGGTGACTTCGTCGGCAATAGCCAACAGATCGGGCATAGGTCCAAAGGGAACGCCCCGGAAGTCCATGTCGAGTCCCGCCACGATCACACGGATGCCTCGCGATGCCAGTTCGTTACAAACCTCTGCCAATCCCTTATCGAAGAACTGAGCCTCATCGATGCCTACGACCTCAATGTCGGACGAGAGCAAAAGGATACTCGCACTGGAATCCAAAGGCGTAGAGGGGATGGAATTACTGTCGTGCGAAACGACATCCTCTGCAGAGTAACGGGTGTCTATGGCAGGTTTGAAGATTTCCACCTTCTGGCGGGCAAATTGAGCGCGTTTCATACGGCGTATCAGTTCCTCGGTCTTTCCGGAGAACATCGAACCACAAATCACCTCAATACGGCCTCTACGCCGCGTTTCATACATTCTATCTTCTGAATAATCAGGCATGCTCGGTTGTTTTTTTTGCAAAAATACAAAATAAACAAGAAGAAGAAAAGAAAACAAGGAAAAAAGCACTACTTTTGCACAACGAATCAGAAACAAAAAACACCTTGTATGCTGTACCTTGTTCCCACTCCCGTCGGCAACCTTGAAGATATCACCCTTCGCGCACTCCGTGTGCTGAAAGAGGTAGATGTCATCCTCTGCGAGGATACCCGCACCAGTGGCATCCTGCTCAAGCACTACGAGATCAAGAACACTTTGATGAGCCATCACAAGTTCAACGAACACCAGACGTTGGAACCCATTGTGGCACGTCTGAAAGCAGGAGAGAACATGGCTCTCATCACCGATGCAGGTACACCGGCAATCAGCGATCCCGGATTCCTCCTCGTGCGCGAATGTGTACGCAACGAGATAGAGGTTCAATGCCTTCCTGGTGCTACTGCTTTTGTGCCCGCATTAGTAGCATCAGGGTTGCCTGACGAGCGATTCTGCTTCGAAGGATTCCTGCCTCAGAAAAAAGGACGTCAGACACGTCTCTTGAAACTGCAGGAAGAGGAACGTACAATGATATTCTACGAAAGCCCCTACCGCCTGGTAAAGACTCTCCAGCAATTCATAGAATATTTCGGAGCTGAACGCAGTGTGAGCGTCTGCCGCGAGATATCAAAGATTCACGAAGAGAGTGTACGCGGTACTCTACAGGAAGTCTTGGCGCACTTCACTGAGACAGAGCCCAAAGGCGAAATCGTCATTGTGCTTGCCGGAAAAGAGAACCACGAAGACAAAGGAAAGAAGAATCAAGAATAAACAATAACATATGAAAAAGTATTTCTATTTGTTGGTAGCAGGCATGCTGATGGCATCCTGTGAGTTCATGAACACATCAAAGCAAAATGAACTGCTTACCGGACAAAACGATTCCCTGATGGCTGCACTTCAGAAGAAGAATGCCGAATTGGAGAACGTACTCAACATCATCTCGGAAATCCAGACCGGATTTGACAAGATCAACGAAGCCGAAGGACGCATCAATATTGACGAAAGCGGTGAACTGCAAGCCTCTGAGCGTGACAAAATGCAGGAAAACATCGATTTCATAACCAAGACGCTGGACAACAATCGTCAGAAAATCGCTGAACTCGAAGGCAAACTGAAGGCCAGCGGGAACGAAGTGGCTGGATTGAAGAAACTTGTGAAGAGCCTCAACAGCCAACTTGCAGACAAGACGCAGCAGATAGCCAAACTCACCAGTGAAATTGCTGAAAAGAACATCCATATCAGTGAACTTGATAATGCCGTCAAGTCACTAAACGACAATGTGAAAGAACTCACAGAAGCCAATAACGCCAAGGAGGAAACCATTGCCGTACAGGATGCCATGCTCAACCGCGCCTGGTATGTATATGGTACGACACGCGAATTAAAGGAACAAAACATCCTCAAGAATGGTCAGGTGCTCTCGCAGAACGACTTCAACATGGACTATTTCACCCCCATCGACATCCGCAGCGATGTCACCTTCCCTCTCTATGCCAAGCATGCTGAACTGCTCACCACACATCCCGAGGGCAGCTGGTACACCGAGAAGGATGAAGAAGGACAACTGACATTCATCATCAGTGATCCCACATCGTTCTGGAGCATCTCACGCTACATGGTCATCAAAGTGAAGTGATGCGCTACAAGGCCCTGTTCATCGACCTGGACAACACGCTCTACGACTTCACTGCCAACAGCAGGGAAGCCTACCATGAGGTATACCAGTTGATGGACTACGACAGGTTCTTTTCGTCTTTCGAAGAGTACTTCGCCATCTACGAAAAGCGCAATGCTGAACTGTGGGACCTATACGACGAGGGCACTATCACCAAGGAACAACTGAACACCGAACGTTACCTTCATCCTCTCAAGGTGGCACATGTGAACCGAGCCGAGGAGATAGCCCAGACTTTCTTTGCAGAAGCAATGAAACGGCTACCCACCAAAGGACTGCTTCGGCCACATGCCATCGAGTGCCTCGAATATCTTCGGCCTCGCTATCAACTCTATATCCTATCCAATGGATTCACCGAACTGCAGACACACAAGATGCAGTCGGCAGGCATCAACCATTTCTTCGACGGCATTGTCCTGTCTGAGGACATCAACGTCAACAAGCCGCAACGCGCTTTGTTTGATTATGCGCTGACCATCTCGGACACCTCTGCTGAAGAATCGCTGATGATAGGGGATCATTTCGAGGTAGACATTATCGGTGCAAAAAATGCAGGATGGGACCAGATGTTCTACAATTACAAGGGTATCACCGAAAAACCCTTTGCTCCGACATACGAGATAACCTCCCTGGAACAGGTGAAGGATTATCTCTAACAACATCACTACCAACAATAACAATCACGGGCGGGAGTTTCCTTCCGCCCGTGATCGTTTTCTAGATGAATCAATACGAATGAAGACCTCCCGCAGAAGGCAAGAAATTCAGTCCGTACCACGTCATCTGCAACAAGAGGAACGATATCACAAGCCCCACAAGCAGCAGTTTGCGATTCGTCTTGGCGGGAAGATGCAAGCATACGAGATAGCCAGCCCATGTGGCAGCAGCCCAAGTCTCCTTCGGATCCCATGTCCAATAATCGCCCCATGCCTGCTTGGCCCACAAAGCGCCCATCACCATACCCATAGATAGCAAACCCCATCCCATTCCGGTAAGCATGAGGTTGTATTTCTTTCCACGGGCCACTTGTACGATAGCCACAACAAGGCCCAACGACACAAGCGAATAGGCGAACATGTAAGCCGTGACATGAGGTATGAACCATACGCTGCGAAGTGCAGGCACCAGCGAACGTCCCATGAACTGTGGACGTGCCAGACTGAAAATGGCGAACAACAACGCAAGAAATACACAAGCCAAAGGCATCAGACGGTATCGACGACGCGATGTGTTGCGTCCAATCACCATCATCACACCTCCCGCAAGCATTATCCACAAGCCAACTTGCTCAAGAGGACTCCACGGATCACGCATACACTCCAACACGCTGTAAGAACTCCACTTACCTCGTTCCGTATCATAGCCGGTCTGATATATACGCCAAGCACCCCATCGGGCCGGGTGATTGACACTCGCATGAAGAACGACGGGAGATTTGTCCTTTCCGTTTGCAGACAACAGCAAATCGGAAGTATATTGCTGCGGCTCATTGGGCTGCATCCAGACGGAAAGGCTGTCATTGATGGCCAGGAGCATGGGCTCAAAGATGAAACTGCCACTGCAAACCCAACCTTCAGCGACAGTTGCTCCCGCACTGTCTGCCACACGAAGACGAGCAGCCGGAGTAGCACCCACATGAACCATAGGTTGGAAACCTCCAAGCGTGTCGGGCATGGCATCAGGCAAGACAGAAACGACGCTGATCTGCCACTGCCCTATACGTCCAGTACTGTCATCCTTTGTCGGAGAGAACGTCTTGTCGGAAGCAAGATGGCTTCGAGTGTTATACACGCAGAACTTCGGAGGGTATGCATCCACTGTGAATTTCTTCAAATCCAACGTGAACGGCAAATGCACGCTGCGGCCATCGGCAGCGACTCCCATGTTGGAAGGAACATCCAACGCTGCCGAAACAGTAGCACGCTCACGATCGGCATTGCCGCAGAGGGCGGCAAGAAGGAACAGATACGTACCAAGATGTGACAGCATAGCGCCTATTGGCCGATGACGCAAATGCGCAATATCATCGACTGCAGCAACTCCTTCCACAATGGCAAGAGCCGCGAGCAGCAACACCATTGGCCATGAATGCTGAAGATGGGCGTTGGTGAGACCCATGATGATCGACATCAGGATAAGCCCAGCCAGAAGTGCCGCACCCATGGGACGGCCGAAAAGATATGACAGTTGCGGACGACGATGCATGGCTCCCTGAAGGAGTATCACGACATAGGACACGAACAATGCCAGTACGAGGCTCCAAGGATAGGCCAGCACATGGTTGTCCACATCCCCCCACAGCCATTGAAACGCTGTGCCGACCACTAAGAGGCCGGCACAGCACAATGAGGAAATCTTATAATCTCTTAGGCCTGTTCCCATTGAGCACGAAGAAGTTCAACAGCAGCAGGAACAGTCTGTTCACGTTCACCTGCAGTACCGCACTCGAAACTGACATACTTGTCATAAGCCATCTCCTTGAGTGCACGGAAGCCATCTACATAGCAGTCCTTATCGCCGTCTTCACCAGGCATGATACGACGTCCTCGTGATGCAATATGAACATGCTGCAGATACTTGGTGCCGGCTGCCATGAAAGCAGCATAGTCGCTGGTCTCTTCCTTCATGTGCCAGAAGTCGCCCATGACCTTCACGCCTTCACTCTGGGCATCGCGGGCAATGGCAGCACCGTCAGCAACCAAGCGGAGGTAGAAGCATTCAGCACGATTCAGCGGTTCAAGGATGACCGTAGTACCACACTTGAGGGCATACTCGCCCAATTCATGCAGCTGCTCGCAGAGATAGTCGCGGGTAGCCATTGTATGAGGCAGACAAGGTTTCTGGCCATTGAAAGCAGGAACCATGATGACACCCGTCGAGCCAAGTTCACCGGCAGCAGCCACAATGTCGCGCATAGTGGAATCAAATTCAGCCTTGACGGCAGGATCCTCAGCAAGGATGAATCCCGAGAAACCTGCACAAATGGCAGACACCTTGATATTACGTCCGCTGAGTGCCTGTTGGATCTCACCCACACGGTTAGCCAATCCACGGCCACCAGGCTCAAAGCCTACGATGCCGAGATTTTCCATGTAATCAAACTTTTCGGCCAGTGAGTTTCCAGGAGCCGTACCCTCCTGAAATGAGATATTAAGAGGCACGTTGCACTTCTTCGTCTTATCGGCAGGAGTGCATGAGGTAAGAGCAGTGAGCGGGGAGGCTACGCTGAGAGCAGCCACACCAGCCAAAGAGGATTGAATGAAATGTCGTCTGTTCATTGTTGATGATTCTTAAAGAAAAAAAGTGCTCAGGGAATTGCCCTGAGCACATAAAACTAATTAACGTCCCTTGCCAGGAACGGCAACGGTGTAACCGGTCATGTCCATAGGACCGATCTCGAGACGATCGGGCGTGTAGTTGAGGGGTGATGCAGACATCTCCTCCCAAGTGACAGTGCCGCCAGTGTAGGCAGATTCACGACCCATGACAGCTGCCAGTGAAGCCTCGGCAGTAGCGGTAGCCTCATCATGGCCTTCGCCCTTGCGGATGTGGTTGACCCAATCGACATGCTCGAGGACATAGGGATTGTGCTGTGCATACTGAGCCTCAAATGCGGCAGAATCATACTGCCAGAGGACGTTGCCCTTCAGGTCAAGAATCTGGTTGGTCTGGCTGTCCCAAGAACCCTTGGCACCCTGAATGAACTCACTTACGCGGTTCGAGCATCCGTCTATCTGACGACACATGCTGTGCAGGTGAATGCCATTCTCGAAGGTGAAGTCGACGCTGAACTGGTCGAACTGGTCACCGGTGATACGACGGTTGCGGTTGCCGAATCCAGTAGCGCTGACAGGCTTCATGCCCGTCATCCACATGAAGACATCGATGTTATGAACGTGCTGCTCAACGATATGGTCGCCGGAGAGCCACTTCCAGTTGACCCAGTCGCGGATCATCCATTCCATGTCGCTCCATTCGGGCTGACGCTCGCGATACCAAAGCATACCACCATTCCAATAGACATTACCACCAGTGATGTCACCGATGATACCCTGCTGGATGAGTTTGAATGCCTCAACATAGCAACGCTGATGACGACGCTGAGTACCAGTGACGACGCTCAGGTTCTTGGCCTGTGCCTGACGGGCAGCAGCAACAATGGTGCGGTAGCCGACAGGATCCACAGCGATAGGTTTCTCAAGGAAAGCATGGACGCCCTTCTCCACTGCATAGCGGAAATGCTCAGCACGGAATACGGGAGGTGTGGCAAGGATTACCATGTCAACGCCAGAGTCGAGGACCTTCTTATAAGCATCAAAACCAATGTAGATGCTCTCCTCGGGAACATTCTGACCGCGTTTGGCCAGATTGGCACGGAGACTGTTGGCACGATCGATGAACGTATCGCCCAAAGCGGTAACGGTGATGCCGTCAGCAGCATCAAGGAGGTCGTTGATAGCACCGGATCCACGGCCACCACAACCTATGACGCCGACTTTGAGTTCACGACCTTCGATAGCCTTGTCGGGAAGTTCGGGAACATAATACTCACCCTCCTGACGGAGAGGAACGAGTGCATTGCTCTTGCCGGAGCAAGACGAAAGGAATGCGGGTGTAGCAATACCTGCCAGACCCAACTTGGCTGACTTAGAGAGGAATTCTCTTCTGTCCATGGCTTTACTTTTCATAGTAGAACGTATTTAATGGGTTATTGGATATACAAAATAATTTATTTGGCCTCAATGCCCTCGGGAACATCACAGACAATACGGAAACCGATACCCTTGATATCTGAGTACCACCAAATACTCTTCGGGTTCTGGGGATCGGTACGCAGCCATGCGTCATGCTCGGTGTGTGCTCGTGCCGCACAGCGCAGAGCCACTGCATCGTCGGCATAATTGCCTCCTCGGACTACATGCTCCTTGCCGGAAGCGGGTCCCTGCGGATCCACTGCGCCTTCAGGTACCTTGCTGTAGGCATTCTCGTCGTACCAGTCGGAGCAATACTCAAGGACGTTGCCGAGCATGTTCTTCAGTCCGAAGGGATTGGCTGCGACACACGAAGGTTCCTGAGTGCGGCTGCGGCTGTTGTTGGCATAAATGGCGAAGTGGTTGATTCCCGTCGTGTCGGCTCCCATGATGCGGTTCAGGAAACGGTCGTTGGTGAAGTCCGACGGCTTTCCATCAAAGAAATACGGGGCATCGGTACCTCCACGAGCAGCATACTCCCACTCAGCCTCTGTCGGCAGACGATAATGGCGTCCTGTCTTGAGCGACAGCCACTGGCAGAAGGTCTTGGCGGCATACCATGTCATGGTGATGGCAGGACGATCGCCCATACCCCACCCTTGGTCTGGATAGCCGAAGGGAGGTGTCGGGCCACTTACAGCATCGACATCCTCACGTGAATTGTTGGCATATACAGTCTCAGGGGCTGTACGTCCTTCCGACATCGTCTCGGCATAGAACGCCCAGTACTGATCCCAACTGATTTCCGCCTCGCTCATGAAGAAAGGCGATACCGTCACGTTATGACGCGGATATTCGTCGGCATTGCTGTAGCGGTCCTTCGTATCGCTGCCCATCTGGAATGATCCTCCCGGCACAGCCACCATGCGGATTGCGATGTCAGTGGCAGGTATCTGCTCAGCATAATTAGCAAAGGCTGTCACAGTAGCAGGCTCGAGGAACGGCTCACCCGGAACACGTGTCTGGGGCACGCCCACCATCTTCGAGTGCTTGTAGTTAGGATTGTAGTGGCCGACGTCGAGATGGCAACTGATGCACTGGAGGTCCAGTTTCGTCTCGTTTGCCTCATAGTAGAGGTGGGCTGAGATGCCGTCATCGGAAATGCCGGTAGGCATGAGATTGACGTGGCACGTTTTGCAGGACTCGTTGTACACGATCTTCACTGCATGTTCGAGTTCACCCTTGCTGTCCCAATCGATGTCTTCCTTCTCCTTGGTCCACGATGACAAGATATCCTTGACACCGATACGTGCCTTGGTAACAAAATGGTTGACGTTGCCTTCTGGCGGAAGATGACAGGCCACACACTCCGTCTTGACACCCACATGATTGTTGTAATGGGAGGAGAGTTTCCATGATGCAGCCGACTCCGGATGGAAATGGCACGACTGGCAACTTTCGTCTGTCGATGACTGGTTATAGAAGTGTGTCAACACGACAACCAGTGCTGCTCCGAGAACAACACCGCCAAGACCGAAATACCAACGTTTTCTTTTCGTTTCTGCCATATCTATATTCAAATCCGCTTTTGTCTGCAAAAATACAATAATTACGCGCGAATAACAAAATAATTCTTTAAAAATATTCCAATATTAGGGTAAACTCCATCATTTTTACGATTATCGGCATGAATACCCCTAAGAGTTTGGAGACAAACAGTCACCTGACGCACCCAGACTATCGGCAAACGAAAGAAAAGGGCTGCACATTGACTGTCGTGCAGATTCGATTCTTGGATGAAACATGAAATCTCGCCGAAATACCCTGCCCGTTTCTCTCCTCCCCCATCTTACTGCCCTTGAAAGAAAGGCCGGCAAGCACCTTTCTACAATGAGAATTGCCTTAGATAAATGGAAAAGGAAGGCAATGGCTGACGAAATAATTGATGAAAAAAGAAAAAAGAACTTTGAAACGAAATTTTCAAAGTTATGGTTTTGAATTTCACCGCATTGAGTTTACATTCCAAAGCATTGAAAAATTCGTTTCAAGGCTCAAAAAATTCGGCATTGAGTTCTTTTTATGCTTTTTCCTTTACTCGTTTGCAAACGATGTCTGACAAGGCTGGAAGGGGGTGGAGAAAAAAGTCCCCCGCCATTGGCGAGGGACAGGTAAGATAGATGAAAAGCAGATGGAAACATCATCCATTCAAATGCCGGCAAAGGTATCATCAGAGCCTGGGTTGGCAGAGGCATCATCAGAGCCAATGCCGGCAAAGGTATCATCCGAACCAGGACCGATGATTTCTCAACGCCAGATGTTAGGAGACACCTTCTTTTCCATCTTGTTTTCTATGTCGTCAGGCAAGGCATAGAAGAAGTCTATACCGACCAGATTTTCAAGTTCATCAATCGTCATGCTGCAGTCCATCATGTCGTTGTGCTCAGCAGTGTTTGCCATGACGAAACCCACGGCCTCATAACCGTCTCCACGAGGCACCATGACAGCCTTGAAGAAAGCATCAGGAACCACTACATGGTGGTTGCCGATGGTCTTGGGCTCAGCAGACGTGACAACAGGTCCCGTTACAATCCAAGCCCTGCCATAACGCCGAGCCCACTCGCGGCACTTGATTTCCAGATCGTTCCAATCGCCCTTGTTGAGGACGTGGTTCTGCGGGCAGATGTTTGTGAGATAGAAACAGGCATCCATAGCCTCCTTCGACCATTTCATGTCTCCTGCCGGAGCCATATGTCCGCGATCATAGCCCGTATGGCTGTAGTCACCGAACTGGGCTTGACGTCCTTTGACGGAAGGATCCACATCGAAATAATCCGTCCGTTCCACATCTCCGTAAGTCTCAGACTTCGTCAGTTCGTAGGCCACCCAGTTAGGGATGCAACGCGACTGATTGTAGGAGATGACAAAGCCCTCATGAGTAACCAGTATCTCGCTGGCTTTCACCTCCATGCGCGGCGTTTCCAGCAATACGCCATCGCCTGCGTTTTTGTCGGCAGAGGCTTTCTTCTTGTCTTGCGAAGTACCCGCTACAGGTTGATAGAACGACTTGGAGGCATCACCCTCATCCTGCGATGAAGGAGTGAAGAGGCATGACACGAATGTTGCTGCCATCAAAGGCAGCAACATCGCATTTTTCAGAAAGACATAGTGTCTTTTCATCAGAACAGATAGTTGAATCCGATATTCGTCCACAAGCCATTGCCATCGTTCTCATTGAACGGCTTGGCAGCCTCGAAGGAAACGACCATGTTGTGGTTCATGACAAGTTTGAAGCCACATCCAGCCGTGCAGTGGAGAGCCTCGGCCTGATCGCTGTAATACTTGCTTCCGAGACGAGCCTGTTCTTCAAGTCGATAGGGCTGAGTAACCTTTCCTGCATCGAAGAACGGATTGAGAGCAATGCCCCAGTTCTGATTGATGAGGCGGAAACTGCATACTCTCCAACGCAGTTCTGTGTTCAACCAGGCAAAGCCGTTGCCAAGAACGCCGTTGCGGTTGATACCACGTACTGATGCATTTCCACCCAAGCCTTCGGTATACATCTTACGGAAGAACAGCGTATTGATGTTATTAGTGAAGTAGTAGGGAATCTCGCCCCACAGTTTGAACTGTGCGCCCAGACGGTAGGCGAAAGTCAGTTTGTCGCCCACGACAGGCACATACTGACTGCCCACGAATGTGAATCCCACATTGCTGTAGCCCTTCTGGTCAATGATATCGGGGGCAGCAACGATGGTTGCCTCAATGTTGAGTCCACGGGTAGGATCGCTGTCGTGATTACGGGAGTCGTAGATGAGTCCAGCCTTTATCTGGGTCACATTGCCGCCATCTGCTTCGTCTTCGCGGATAAGCGCGGGAGCAGCATTGCGATAAATATCGTACAGCGTCATCTGGTTGTCGTAGCCCTCCAATCCGATACGGCCAGTGTGGATGTTGTAATAGGCCACGCCGGCAGCCCAGTTGAGGTGTCCGACAAGTTTCTTCTGCATGCTTGTCACAAAACGGAACTGACTGCGTTGCATCTTGTTGAAGACCGACACATCGTTCTTTTCGCCTCCATCCCAAAAGTACTCGAAATAATTGGGAGTGAAGGGAGAATGATATCCGTTGAAGCCATAGAAGTCGAACTTCTGTGCATTGAAGTACGTGCAGTCGAAGAAGAGTTTGCCGTCAGGAATCAAGTTCTTGAAATCACCGTAGCAGCGCAGCACGCTCGAACCTTTGGTGTAACGGGAAGCCTCAACATTCACCTTGTAGTTGTATGACGGATAGTTGGTGCCATCGCCGAAGTTGAAGATGTCGCAGCAAAGTCCATACTGGAAGCCAAGATCGCTGTCGAATCCCACAACGGGCAGAGGACCGAAGTTCCATCCGGTCTTGATGATTTCCTTGTCACTCAACTCAATGGATTCATTATCCTGAGCCAAAGCGATAGTGCTGGATACTGCTGTGAGTACCAGCATAGACAACATGATGAGTGTACGTTTCATAGTCATTTGGGGTAAAAATTCGTACAAAAGTAGTTATTCTTGGAATAAGTGCCAAATATTGGAGTTTTTTTCTTTTTGAAGCAGAGGGCAGCCCTCCATTCATATCAGACTCTTTGACAAGAGGAGAAACACGTCAGGGATGAGTCTCGCCTTCGATGTAATTGTGCAAGGCAACAGTTTCTCCATCAAAGGTGGCATATGTGAATTTCTCCACCCAGTCACCCAGGATGAAGAGACGGGAGTCTTCGTTCAAGGGAAGGTCCAGTTCGATATGACGATGTCCATACAGGAAGAAATTCACCTCAGGATGATCGGTCAAATAGTTGCGTGAGTATGCGACGAGGGGCTCTTTGTCCTCTCCCAGATAGGTGGGAGGGCCTTGAAGTTCATGCTTCCTGCGATTGTTTGCCGCCCAACGCAGCCCCCAAGTTACGGTTCTATCAGGATGGAGGCAGGCGAACGCTTTCTGCACAAATGGATTGTGGAAAAGACGCCGGAGGAAGAGGAAACGTCTGTCCGTATCACCCAAACCATCACCATGCGCCATGTAGAACACCTTGCCGTTAATTTCCATAGTATAAGGCTCGTAGTGCATGATGACGCCGCACTCGCGTGTCAGGTATTCCTTGCACCAGATGTCGTGGTTGCCTATGAAGAAGTGAACTTCCACGCCATTGTCGGTCAACTCTGCCAGTTTGCCGAGAAAACGCACATGGCCTTTCGGAACCACTTGGCGGAACTCGAACCAATAATCGAACATATCACCGAGCAGATAGATGGCAGTGGCTTTGTTCTTGATGCTGTCAAGGAAACGGACCAGACGGCGTTCACGTGTACGGCCCGACTTGAGGGCTCTACAGCCGAGATGAGCATCTGAGAGGAAGTAAATCATAAGGTTGATTGAATGATGGTTAATGAATTTCAGGTAGGATTCTTCACATAGAGGCTAGAGGAAAAGGACATTGCTACAAGGGGGAACGACGCTGAGGCATCAATCGTCCACATCGAAGCCAAGTTCAAGTTTGGCTTCATCGCTCATCATATTCTTGTCCCACTCAGGTTCGAAGACTAATTGGATTTCCACATCGCTGACTCCCGTTACGCCTTGCACGCGCATACGTACATCTTCCATTATAAAATCTGCGGCAGGACAATTGGGCGCGGTGAGGGTCATGTCCATCTCCACCTTGGCATCTTCAGAAACCTCAATACGGTAAATCAGTCCCAGGTCATAGATGTTCACGGGAATCTCGGGATCGTATACTGTCTTGAGGACCTCCACGATGCGTTCCTCGAGTGCGAATTTTTCATCTTCGGTCATGAGTCGTTCTTTTTCAGATTTTACCTTCATCGGCATAACTGTAGTATCCATTGTCGGAAACTATCACATGGTCGACGAGAGTGATGTTCATCATCCTGGCTGCATCACGCAATCGGGCAGTGAGTTGGTCGTCTTGCCGACTGGGATGGACATTGCCGCTTGGATGATTGTGGCAAAGAATAATGCAAGGAGCCTGAGCCAACAATGCTTCACGCAATACCACGCGGACATCCACAAGCGTCTCAGCCAGTCCTCCCCGACTGATTGCCACTGAACGGATAAGACGCGACGATTGGTTGAGAAGCATCACGAAACTTGACTCGGTAGCCATGTCGCAGATTGTAGAATAATAATAATCGTAAACCTGCTGGGCACGTCGGATGAGCGGCCTGTCAACATGCTCCGATGCTCGTCTGTTGCCCAGTTCACAGGCTGCAAGGATGGTGATAGCCTTTGCGGGCCCAATGCCCGGAAAAGCACACAACTCGTCGATGCTCTTGCGTCCGAGCGCAGTAAGGCTGTTGTCACACGACGCCAGCACGCGCTGCATCAACGACACAGCATCCTCCTGGGCATTTCCCGACCCTATCAGTATAGCCAGCAGCTCAGCCGGCGTGAGTTCACCAGCCCCTCTGGAGGCCAGTTTCTCTCGCGGACGGTCTTCCTCGGCCCATTGATTGATGTTGAGTTTCTCTGCCATCTCCTGCACCTATACTATTTGGCAAAACAAGCCTTGATTTTTGCAAATCAAGGCTCGGATTTTATAGAAGTTATTACGCCTGTCGTATCAGCATCAAGCCTTAACACGACCTACGTACGAACCGTCACGGGTGTCGATTTCAACCAGTTCACCTTCGCTGATGAAGAGAGGAACGCGAACTTCGGTACCGGTCTCCAACTTGGCGGGTTTCAGTGTGTTAGTGGCAGTATCACCCTTCAGACCGGGTTCGGTATAGACAACCTGAAGCACGACCTTGATAGGCAGTTCACCGAAGAGAACGTCGCCCGTAGTGGCATTGGTAACCACGTCGATTTCCATACCTTCCTTCAGATAATCAACACCGGTGATGAGGTCACCGTTGAGGGTAATCTGCTCGAAAGTCTCGTTGTTCATCATCACATAACCCATCTCATCCTTATAGAGATACTGGTAAGGACGACGCTCTACGCGGACGTCATTGAGTTTGAAGCCAATCTGGAAAGTGCGCTCCAGAACGCGGCCGTTGACAACGTTCTTCAACTTGGTACGTACGAAGGTGTTTCCCTTACCGGGCTTAACGTGCAGGAAGTCGATGCAGAAGTAAAGTTGGCCTTCCAGATCGATGCAAGTACCGATTTTAATGTCTTGACAAAGAATCATAATGTTTGCTTTATTTTATTATTAAATATGAATTCGCATTCTTTTCCGTCTGCAAAGGTAAGGCAGACAACGCAAAAAACCAAATATATTTTCGATTTTCTATCAACCAAGGCACCTATCTTGTCCTTCCGACAATTCTGCAAGCATCCAAAGACATTCGCGCAAATAGCAGGAAAAGAGTCCATTCTTGCAGAAAAAGTGCCTCCCAAGAGAAAAAATGTGGACTTTTTTATAAAAAATAGGAAGGTTTTTTGGCTGTTTAAAAAAAACAGGCTAATTTTGCAACCCGATTCGTGAAATAGGAACAAGAATAACAATAAAATATAGAAGAAGATGAAAAGAACATTCCAGCCCTCTTTGAGAAAGAGAAAGAACAAACACGGTTTCCGTGAGAGAATGGCTTCGGCTAACGGCCGCAGAGTATTGGCTTCCCGCCGTGCCAAGGGCCGCAAAAAACTTACTGTTTCTGACGAATTCAACGGAAAGAAGAAGTAAGCAGCCCTCTCCTCAAGGAGAACAAAGCATGGAAGTAATGGTTATCAATCATTACTTCTTTTTTTATCCCCTAGCAAGAGAATGCCCAACGACCAACTGCAATAAACACTGTCAGAAATTTGTTTTTTTGTACAGCAAGCACTACCTTTGTGCCGAAAATAAGCATTATGAAAAAAGAAAAAGGAAACAAGAGAAAGCCCATGACTCGCACGGCTTTCTGGCTGAACATACTGGCAATGTGTCTTGCGGTTGTTGCCGCTGTCTGGATCACACTCCATTGGATTGACTCCTACACCCAACACGGCAAGGCCATCCTTGTGCCAGACGTCTCTGAGATGGACGAGAACGAGGCAATTGCAGTTCTGCAGAATCATGAATTGCAGGGACTTTCCACTGACCGCATGTACGTCAAAGGCTTGCCTGCAGGGGTGGTCGTCATGCAACGTCCAAAGGCTGATGCCAAGGTGAAGCGCGGACGCACGATCTATCTCACCGTCAGTTCCGGCAACGAGCCCATGGTGGCGCTGCCCGATGTTGCGGACAATTGTTCCTATCGTCAAGCCGCATCTCAACTCCGGGCTGCAGGTTTCATTCTCACCGAGAACGATACCATTCGAGGCGAACTTGACTGGGTATACAAGGTGCTCTGGAACGGGCAGGAAACACATGGCGGGCAGAAAGTACCTGAAGGGGCCACACTTACCCTTGTGGTCGGGAATGGTTTTCATGATGAAGTTATCGAGGACGATGCCGAAATAGAAGATGATTTTTTCTGAGAACATCGACGACCTGCAGTTGATCGATGAGATTGACGCTGCCGACGCAGACGAAGCCCTTGACGAGCAGGGTGCCCTCTACGAACATCACCGCCTTGTCGTCGACAAAGGACAAGAGTCAACGCGCATCGACAAGTATCTCTTCGTCCATCTGCCCAACGTATCACGCAACCGCATCCAGAAGGCTGCCGAGGCTGGATTCATCCTCGTCGGTGACAAGCCCGTAAAGAGCAGTTACAAAATCAAGCCGAACGATGTCATCAGCATCATGATGGATCGTCCGCGCTATGAGAACGACATCACTCCCGAGGACATTCCCCTTGACGTCGTCTACGAGGACGATGACCTTATGGTCATCAACAAGCCTGCCGGTCTGGTTGTCCATCCGGGTTGCGGAAACTACCACGGCACCCTCGTCAATGCCATTGCCTGGCATCTGCGCAACAACCCCGCTTACGACCCGAACGATCCACAGGTTGGCCTCGTACACCGTATTGACAAGGACACGAGTGGTCTGCTTGTCATCGCCAAGACACCTGAGGCGAAAACCTCGCTCGGCCTTCAGTTTTTCAACAAGACCACCCAGCGTCAATACAACGCCCTTGTCTGGGGCTGTGTGAAAAACGATACCGGCACCATCGAGAGCCAGATAGCACGCAACCCCAAGGACCGTCTGCAGATGGCGGTCTTCACCGACCCGGCCATCGGCAAGCATGCCGTCACCCACTACACCGTATTGGAGCGCATCGGCTATGTCACCCTTGTGCAATGCCAACTCGAGACGGGCCGTACGCACCAGATTCGCGTCCACATGAAGCACATCGGACACCCGCTCTTCAACGATGAGCGTTATGGCGGCAGCGAAATCCTCAAAGGCACCCAGTCCGGTTCCTACAAGCAGTTCATCACCAACTGTTTCGCCATCTGCCCGCGTCAGGCACTTCACGCTCGGACACTCGGATTTGTTCACCCACGTACAAAAAAGGAAATGTTCTTCACATCCGAACTGCCCGACGACATGTCGCGTCTTCTCGAACGTTGGCGCACTTATGTATCCGGCACGACGGCCGACATTCATCCAGAATAACAACAAACAATCCAACATAACACATCGAAAGAAAATGAAACGCAAAATAGCCATTGTGGCAGGAGGCGACTCCTCAGAATATCAAGTATCCCTGCGCTCGGCTCAGGGTCTGGAATCGTTCATGGACAAGACTCGTTACGACGTCTGGATTGTCGTCATCCACGGCATGGACTGGCATGTACAGTTACCCGACGGCAGCACGACTCCCATTGACCGCAACGATTTCGGTTTCAACTGGCAAGGAGAGCATATCTGTTTCGACTATGCCTATATCACCATTCACGGCACTCCGGGCGAGAATGGTCTGCTCGAAGGTTATTTCGAACTCATCCGCCTGCCCTACTCCACCTGTTCGCCGCTCGTCTCGGCCATGACGTTCAACAAGTTCGTCCTCAACCAATATCTGCGCGGTTTCGGCGTTCGTGTGGCCGAATCCCTGACGCTCAAGAAAGGTCGTCAGATTTCCGACGATGACGTTGTAGACCGTATCGGGCTGCCTTGTTTCATCAAGCCGACGTGTGGCGGTTCAAGTTTCGGAACCACAAAGGTGAAGACGCGCGAACAGATTCAGCCTGCCATCGAGGCAGCACTCAACGAAGCCGACGAGGTGATGATTGAATCATTCATGCAGGGCACCGAAATCACCTGCGGATGCTACAAGACAAAGACGAAGAGCGTCGTGTTCCCCATCACCGAGGTAGTAAGCCAGGACGAATTCTTCGACTATGACGCCAAATACAACGGCAAAGTCAGTGAAATCACGCCTGCACGCATTCCCGAAGAGACGGCCGAACGTGTCAGCAAACTCACCTCTGCCATCTACGACATCCTTTCTTGCCACGGCATCATCCGCGTGGACTACATCATCACCGAAGGGGAGAAACTCAATCTCCTCGAGGTCAACACCACACCCGGCATGACGGCAACGAGTTTCATTCCCCAGCAAGTCCGCGCCGCTGGTCTGGAAATCAGCGAGGTACTGTCCGACATCATCGAAGATTCATTTTGCTAATTTCACCCCGTCATGACAGACATTGACTTCAGCGGCATGCGTCCATTTGAGCCGGAAGAACTGCCTGCAGCCTACGAAGAACTGCTCTCAGACCCCATGTTCTGCAAGGTGCTCGGGCTGGTATTCCCCGACATTCCCTTCGACATGCTGGCAGCACGGATGAGAAGTTGCCGTACCTGCCTCGAATTCCAGCAAACATTCTGTGCGCCTTTCCTTGAAGGTATCATCCGCAAATGTGCTGACGGGCTGACGGGAGACTTCTCGGCCCTCTCCCTTACTCCCGAGAAACAGAACTACACCTACATCTCCAACCACCGCGACATCGTCCTCGACTCGGGATTGCTCGACCTGCTGCTTGTACGCAACGGACTGTCAACCGTAGAAATAGCCATCGGCGACAACCTCCTCATCTATCCTTGGATAAAGACACTGGTGCGTATCAACCGCAGTTTCATCGTCACCCGTTCGGGCGGCCTGCACGACATACTGCTTGCCAGCAACCGCCTTTCGGCATATATGCACCATGCCGTCAGCAATCTCGGCAGTTCCATCTGGATTGCCCAACGCGAAGGCCGTTCCAAGGACTCGCAGGACCACACACAGGAGAGTCTGCTCAAGATGCTCGCCATCGCTGGTGAAGGCAGCCTCAAGGAACGGCTCAAGGAACTTCACCTCACGCCGCTTGCCATCAGTTACGAGTATGATCCCTGCGACTGGCTGAAGGCTCAGGAATTCCAGCAGAAACGGGACATCGAAGGCTTCCACAAATCTCCCGCCGATGACCTCATCAACATGAAAACCGGCATCTTCGGCCGGAAGGGACGCATTCACTACTGTCCTGCTGCATGCATCGACGACTATCTGGACACCCTTCCCGACACCCTTTCAAAGCAGGAATTCTTCACCACCGTAGCCCAGCATATCGACCGCTGCATCTATGCCAACTACATGCTCTATCCCGGCAACATTGTGGCAATGGACCTGCTTGAAGGCACAAACGCCCATGCCAACCTCTACACGGAAGAGGAACGCGACACCTTCGAGGCTTACCTTTCAGCCCAACTCGCCAAGATTGAACTACCCCAGAAGGACGACGCTTTCCTCCGCCATAAGATGCTGGAGATGTACGCCAACCCCGCCATCCACCAATTCGCCCTCCGCTGACAATTCTTGTTGCAACATCCGGGCGGCAGGAGAGCCCCTCTCTTTGACCAATTTGGAAAAAGGAGAAAACAACCCAATAAGTGTTGGTGGAAAAGCAAACTGACCACTTATACAAATGGCGCCGCATACCGCGACGCCATTCATTTTTCCAGCCCAGACTGACTTTCGGAATGGGCATTTCAGGAAACGCCACGTCAAAAATGGCAACAAATACTGCATCCGATTCAACAATCCGATGCGTGCCTTCATCATCCGAACGAGCGGAATGTACATGCGGGAACCGTAAAGAAGTGCGTTTTCAGCCAAAGACAGTCCTTTCTGTTGGAAACAACGGATAAATCTGCAGAAGAACGGGCCATTCCATGGAAGGAAAGAGTGTCTGAGATTTCTTTTTTGGACTGATATTTCGTTTCCGGAAGAAGAAAACTAAAAAAAGTCCTTCTTTCCCGTCAAATCTGTGCAAAGAAATCCCAAAACAGTGCATAGATATGTCAAAACTATGCAACAAAATATTCGTCTTTATGTGCTTTTTGGAGAAACGACTATTTGTATGGGGAAAGAAAGCAGTTGGTTGCAATACGTTGCATTGTATGCCGACAAGAAAAACAACAGTTTGATGCCGACAAGAAAATCATTTCCCAATGATGTCTGGGAAGAGACGGGCAGCGTTGGCGGTGGTTGTCTGCATGGCTTCTTCGGGAGTACAGTTCCAGACCTCGGCAAGTTTCTTCAGAGTGTCAACGATGAAGGCTGATTCGTTTCGCTGTCCTCTATGAGGAACAGGGGCCAGATAGGGACTGTCCGTTTCCAGCACTACTCGCTCTGCCGGGATGGCACGCAGCACGTCGGGCAGAGTGGATTTCTTATAAGTCAGCACGCCACCTATGCCGAGCATGAAACCTTCGAAGGAGAGGAGGGCTTCCGCTTCCTCTGCCGAACCTCCGAAACAATGGAAGATTCCCCGAAGTCCCTCACTGCGGTGTTTGTCGAACAAGGAATAAAGTTCCGGGAAGGCAGCGCGGGAGTGGATGACGAGCGGGAGCCCGTATTCGGCCGCCCAGCCCATCTGTTGTTCCAGCACTTCGAGTTGCTGTTGCTTGTAAGTAGCATCCCAGTAGAAGTCAAGTCCCACTTCACCGATACCCACATAGCGGCGGTATCCCCTTCGGTCAGTGTCCAGAAGGACTTTCATCTGGTCCAGAATCGGCTGCCAATCATCGTGTACTTCCTCGGGATGAAGGCCTATCATGGGATAGCAGAGTCCAGGATAGTCTTCACACATGGCCGTCAGACGAGGGAGGGTAGGCAAATCAATGCAAGGCATGAGCAAACAGCCGATGCCGGCAGCACGTGCCCTTTCCACCACAGCGGAACGGTCTTCGTCAAATTCCTCGGTATAGAGGTGGGTATGCGTATCGACAATCACACGCAGTCTTGGTTGTTTTTGTCAAACGGTGCGGTGCATCATATCCGCCAGATAGGCCCTCAGTTCGGCCTTTCGTTCCTCGGGGACTGTCACCTTATCTAAATACGCGTGCGCGAGGCGGTAGTACCGATCCTCGGCTTCCTGACAGATGCGCGGCATGTCCAGTTCTGTATAAAGGCGTGTCACAGCCTCGATTTTTGCCTTTCGCGACAACTCATCGTCCGTCTCGGTAGCCAGCCATTTCGTAAAGGTGGCACGTTGGCGGGCGTCAGCCAGTTGCATGGTCTTGACGTAGAGGAAAGTCTTCTTGTTGCAAAGGATATCTCCGCCGTTCTTCTTGCCGAACACCTTGGGGTCGCCGTACACATCCAGAAAATCATCGTGGAGTTGGAAGGCCAAGCCCATCTGTTCACCTGCCCGATAAAGGTTTTCCGCATCATCGGCAGATGCTCCTGCCAGCAAGGCTCCAATCTTCATGCTGCAGGCAAGCAGTACGCTGGTCTTCAAACGGATCATCTCTATGTAATCCTCTTCTTTCACATCATCACGTCGCTCAAAGTCCATGTCATATTGCTGTCCTTCAGCAATCTCGATGGAAGTATTAGTGAAAGTAGACATCACACTGCGGTAATACTCGTCGGCACAATGAGCCATGCAGGAATCAGCCAACGAAAGCATCACATCACCCGAAAGGATTGCCGTATTGTCGTTCCACTTGAGGTGTACGGTTTGTAGTCCACGACGCATGTCGGCACGGTCCATGAGGTCATCATGAAGGAGTGTGAAATTATGATATACCTCAATGCCTGCCGCGGGATCAAGGATGGTATCGACATCGTCCTTGTAGAGGTTGTATGCCAGCAGCATCAACACGGGACGCAACCGCTTTCCACCCATGGAAAGCACATACTGGACGGGAACATACAGGTTCATCGGTTCATGAGCATACGTCATATGCTCAAGGTGGTCATTCACCTTTTCATGCAACTTGGAAGATGGTATCAACATCGTAGGAAGGTTTTGGTTGAATGGAATGTCAAACGACATGCGGACATCGACAAAAAAAGGAGGCTTGCGCCTCCTCTGTATTAGTTGCTCAGTTTGAACTGAACGGGCACCGTGAATTTCACACGTACGGGTTTACCGCGCTGCTCACCAGGTTTCCATTTAGGCATGGTCGAAATCACGCGGAGAGCCTCCTTGTCAAGATAAGGATTGACGGGCTTGATAACCTCGGGATCGACAATCGAACCATCCTTGTTGACCACGAACTGCACGATGACACGTCCCTGGATACCCTGCTCCTGGCAGATGGTAGGATACTTGATGTTCTTGCGAAGATACTGCATGAGTGCTGCGGTACCGCCGGGGAATTCAGGCATGTTCTCAACGACCTGGAAGATCTGCTGTTCCTCTTCGGGCTCTTCAACCACGATGGGCACATCATCGGTAATCTCCACGAACTCAGCCTGGTCATCGGTAGAAGCCAGAGTGGTCTCTTCAATCTCTGCATCGTCCTCCACGATTTCGATGACCTCAGCCTGGGTGACAGCCTGTGGTGGTGGGGGAACGGTTTTCTTTTCAGGCATTGTGATAGGAACGATCTCCTCTTCAAGGGTGATGTCACCTGCATCGAGGATATCTTCGTTGAACTTACGCTCATGCTGTGTCCACTCAAATGCGACATACAGCAAAGCGAAAACGGCCACGAGACCCATGAGAACCCACGATCCTTTCTTGTTCTCAAGATTGGCGTTTTCAGATTTTTTTACTTCCATAATTATATTATTCGCGTTATTTTTCTCAGTGTTGGCAAAAGTAATACTTTTTTTTTGTTGGTAGCACTCCATTTCACTTTTTTTTCAATTATCGCACAAAAAATTATGGTTTTCGGCCAAAAAAGCCTTACATTTGGAGCCGAAATCAAAAAAGCATATGAAACGTTGTTGCATCATTTGCCTTCTCGTGTTCCTTAGCAGCGTCTGTCTTGCCCAAGGCAGTTCTGCCTTTCAGTTCCTCCGTCTGCCCGTTTCCAGCCACGTGGCCGCATTAGGCGGAGAGAACATTTCGGTGCTTGCCGATGACCCCACCCTTGCCTTTCACAACCCTGCACTGCTCTCCGGTGTATCAGAAAGGCAACTCGGCTTCGGCTGCATGACATACATGCAGGGCACTACGCTTGCCTCGGCTTCGTACAACCTACGTCCCGGCGACCGTTCAGGATTGGCCTTCGGCGGCCGCTACCTTGGTTTCGGGAACATGACGCAAACCGACGCCAACGGGGAGATACTCGGTGAATTTGGAGCAAAAGACATGGCTCTCACCCTGGTATACAGTTATGACTTCAGCGATACTTGGTCAGGAGGCGTCGGTGGAAGTTTCATCTATTCCAACTACGACATTGTATGGTCATTAGCCTTGGGGGTGGACCTTGGCCTCAACTACTATAACCCCGATAACGGATTCTCTTTCTCGCTGCTGGCTGCTCGCCTCGGCGGACAGGTAAGGACGTATGACGGCACTACGGAGCGTCTGCCGACAAACGTAGTGGCAGGCTTCAGCAAATCCCTCGCCCACGCCCCCGTCTGCTTCTCGCTCACCCTCACCGATCTCAACCGTTGGTCGGCAGCGAACTTCTACGGCACGGACCTCACCTCTACCGACATCCTGTTGCGTCATCTGGTGATAGGAGCAGAAATCTTTCCTGCCGACAACCTTTGGTTGGGAATCGGTTACAACCAGCGTCTGCACAGCGAACTCTCCTCCGGCAGTCGTTCGCTGGCCGGATTCTCTCTGGGAGGAGGCCTTGAACTCAGCCGCCTCCGTTTCGGCCTCTCCTACAGCCGCTATCATGTGGCCGCCAACTCATTACTCATGAACATTTCCTATTCTCTATGAAAAAAATAATCATTGCTATTGATGGTCATTCCTCATGTGGGAAGAGCACTATGGCCAAAGATCTGGCCTCAAAGATTGGTTACACCTACATTGACACCGGTGCCATGTACCGCGCCGTCACGCTCTATGCGTTGCGCAACGACATGTTTTTCAAGAACGGTAACGTACGTCGCACACGTCTGCGCGCTGCCATGCGCGATATCCATATCACATTCAAATTCAACGAGAAGACCCGCAGGCCTGACACCTACCTGAATGGCGAATGCATCGAAGGGCTCATCCGCGGCATGGAGGTTTCGTCGCATGTCAGCCCTATCGCCGCTGTAGACTTCGTGCGAACCGCCATGGTGGCACAACAGCAGGAGATGGGTAAAGCCCGCGGCATCGTCATGGACGGACGCGACATAGGTACCGTTGTTTTCCCCGATGCCGAACTCAAAGTTTTCGTGACCGCCACCGCTGAGGTACGGGCACAACGCCGCTACGACGAACTCCTGAGCAAGGGCGAAGAAGCCTCATTCGATGAGATACTCGCCAATGTGATTGAGCGTGACCGTATAGACTCCACACGTGAGGTGAGCCCGCTCCGTCAGGCTGATGATGCCATCTTGCTTGACAACTCCAACTATACCATACCTCAGCAGAACGAGTGGCTCATGGCCCAGTATCTCCGTGTAGCCAGCCAATCATGACGGTAGAAATCGATGCTGGCAGCGGTTTCTGCTTTGGTGTCACTACCGCCATACGCAAAGCCGAAGAAGAACTGCGTCGCGGGACGCCGCTCTACTCTTTGGGCGACATTGTGCACAACGGCGAAGAGTGCGAAAGATTGAGCCGTATGGGGCTCATAGCCATCGACCACGCACGTTTTCGCCAGTTGCATGATGTTCGTGTATTGCTGCGGGCCCATGGAGAACCTCCCGAAACATACGCCATCGCCAGAGCCAACAACATCGAACTCATTGATGCAACCTGCCCAGTAGTACTCAACATTCAGAAGCGTATCAAACATGAGGCAGAATGTCATGACCGCGATTCACAGGAGCCTCAGATTGTTATCTTCGGTCAACGCGGACACGCTGAGGTACTGGGACTTGTCGGCCAGACTGGAGGCAAGGCCATCGTCATCGAATCTGTAGATGACATCGACCTCATTGACTTCACACGCGATGTCAGCCTCTACTCCCAAACAACCAAGAGTCTGAGCGAATTCCGCAAATTGGTCGAGGCTATCCAGACGCGCATGGCACCAGGGACGGTATTTCACTTCTCTGACACCATCTGCCGTCAGGTAGCCAACCGTCTGGACAGTATCCGTCGGTTTGCCGCCTCACACGACTTGGTGTTTTTCGTCTGTGGCAGCAAAAGCAGCAACGGACAGGTGCTCCTGAAAGCCTGCTGCGAAGTGAACCCCAACACGCACCACATCGAAGACGCCTCAAGCATCGATGCTACGCTCCTCACTTCTTCCATCAAGTCTGTAGGCATCTGTGGTGCCACCTCTACTCCCGGTTGGCTGATGGAACGTTGTCGCGACCGTCTGCTTGCCCTTGATGCCGAACGCAAAAAGGACACTTGACGTCTTTTTCGGCCCCTTTCATCTTCCAAACAAGAAAAAAGATTACTTTTACTATCCAAATGATTATATATTAGTTACTATGAAAAAGAAATTGCTCATTATCAGCACGATTGCCTTGTTGGCATTCATGTTTATCTCGACGGACCTCTATGCACAGAAGGCTCCGCGCGTTCGTGAATCAGGTACCACCTTTGCCCGTGAAACCCTACAGCCCTACGTTGACAGCGGGGAACTGCCAGGCGCCATCAGCGTATTCTACAAAGACGGAATTCAGGAAACATGCTGCATTGGCTATGCCGATGTCGCAAAAAAACGTAAGATTGGCATGGACAACGTATTCATGCAATGCTCTCAGACCAAAGGTTTCTGTGGCGTCACTATTGCCAAACTCGTCGAAGAGGGAAAATTGTCACTGGACGATCCCGTTTCAAAGTATCTGCCGGAATTTGCGACGTTATGGGTGCTTGATGGCGAGCAGGATGGTGTACGCACCCTCCACAAGGCCAAGAATGTGCTTACAGTACGTATGGTACTGAACCACACTGGCGGTTTCCCGTTCGAAAGCAGCGTCAAACGCAACGATGTACGTGGCGGTGGATGGTCCGGTGGTGCACGTCTGCGCCAGAATGCTTCCGTTGCCGCAGCCTCGCCTTTGCTGTTTGAACCGGGAACCAGTTCCACCTATTCCAATACTGGCATTGACATAGGTGCTGCTGTAGTCGAGGTCATCACTGGAATGAAATGGGAAGATTATCTCAAACAAGAGGTACTCGATCCTCTGGGCATGAAGTCCACCTGGTTCTGGCCGACCGACAAACAGTTGAAGAAACAGATAGAGATGTACGAATGTGTGGCTGGTGCCCCCGCCAAATGGCGCGAGGAAGATCCCTGGGAGCAGCGTCCTTACAATGACGAGCATGTCTTCGCCTCTGCAGGTGCTGGTCTTTGGACTACTGCGGCCGATCAACTCAAATTCTACAAGATGCTCATGAATCTCGGTCTGGGCGACAATGGCGTCCGCATCTTGAAGGAAGAAACTGTGAAGTCAATCCTGGCCACTTCCACCCGTCCGAATGGATTGGGCGGTTACTCTTTGGGACTCAATGCTCCCGAAGTGGACAACGAGGATGCATGGTTTGGGCACGGCGGTGCCTGGGGCACAAACTGTTCCATCAACTGGCACACAAAGTCTCTCCGCCTGTGGGTAGTACAACTTGTAGGAAATCCACGGCCTTGGGATGGTCTCATGGACCAGGCAGCCAACAAGTTTTTCGAAACCGTCGTAAACGACTCAGGAGTAAAAGCCTACACTGGCCGCACGCGCTGATTTCATTGACTGAAGTCGAAAGAGCAATCTCTTTCAACATTACTTAGTCGTCATACAAAATAAGAAGAGCCCCGATTGAGGCTCTTCTTATTCTTTTTTCTGCAATGTCTGCTGTTCGTTGAAAGTCCGATGGACAGAACTCCTGATTTTATCTAATCGTTTCGAAAAGCGACAAATCAATGCTGTCAGCCATCACCTGATAGCCGGTCGCATTGGGGTGAAGGAAATCATCCTCATAGAGATACAGACTGTCGAGACGAACAGGATCTTCAGGGCAACGAATGAATCTGTCGAAGTCAATCATACCATCCATGATTGATGTGGAACGGGCCCACTCGTTGAATATCTGACGGCCCTGCTCATGGTTCTCAGTACCATAGCCATTGCCCATAAATGGGGTAATGGTGGAAACAATCACCTGCAAGCCTCGCTCATGAGCCTCAGCGGCAAGTTGCTTATAACAGTCAATCAGTTCATATGCTACCGAAGAGCCATCAGCAGCATTTCCTAGGTCATTGACTCCCTCGAAGAGAATCACGTGACTCACACCAGCCTGTTCAAAAAGATCATGGGTATAACGTGACTTGGCTGTGGGACCAAGACCTCCCTCCAACACACAATTACCGCCAAGACCGAGATTGAGGACTGCTACGTTGGCAGTAGACTCATTGCCCAACAGACGACGGGACAAATTATCTGTCCAGCGGTTCTGCTCGTTGGTCGTTGACCCTCGGCCATCGGTAATGCTATTTCCAAGAACAGCAATGGCCCTGGCATCGTCACTGCGTTCCACTTCGATTGACTCAACCGTATACCAATGGTTGACACGTATAGAAGAAGTCCACTCTGTCTCTCCTACAGGAAGGAGGTAGGATGTGGTACGCGAGCCGGGATGACCGGTGACAACTGTTGACGAAGCCTTTCCATAACGGATGTCAATGGCTACATCTTCGCGCTCCACCAGTTTGAAGGATATAGGGTCAGAGACGGCCTCCTCGCCTGGATTCATAATTACAACAGATTGGCCTTCAAAGGTTAATCCTGTGGTTGTTGTCTCATCCACAGCAAAATCGGCACCTGAAGAAAGCGCACGTGAAACCATTACGCTGCATAGTTCCACTGGTTCCGTGCCATAGCGGTTGGAGAACCTCAGACGTATCGTCTCCCCTCCGATGGAAACTTCCACAATCTGACGTACGGTATTCCCCTCCAGGCCTGGGGAAGGTGGACAGTTATGCGGTTCGACAAGTTGTTCCGCAGTAGCCCATGTAGCCACCCAGTGTGTGTTTGGTGAGGGCTTGCAGCCTATACAAAGCAGCAAGCATAACGCACAAAAAAGAGGAGCATGGTAAGAGGATATAAGCGACGACAAGGTAATGCGGAAAAGTCGAAGAGCGGCTGCACAGGCAGTCGCTCCTCTATGGTTCCGGTTTATGGCTTTGCGCCAGGACATGTGTTCAATTACTTGGCGATGGCCACAGCACGTGTCTCGCGGATAACGGTAATCTTCACCTGACCCGGGTAGGTCATCTCGTCCTGTATCTTTCGGGCGATTTCTGCGGAGAGCGCTTCGGTGGTTGCATCGTCAACCTTGTCAGCACCGACGATTACACGCAGTTCACGTCCAGCCTGAATGGCATACGTCTTTGTCACGCCAGGATAGGACATAGCGATGTTCTCAAGGTCCTTGAGACGTTTGATATAAGCCTCGACAATCTCGCGGCGAGCACCGGGACGAGCGCCCGAGATGGCATCACACACCTGAACGATAGGAGCCAGCAGCGTATTCATCTCCACCTCGTCATGGTGAGCACCGATGGCATTGCAGATATCTGGTTTCTCTTTGTATTTCTCGGCAATCTTCATGCCATAGAGAGCATGCGGCAACTCGGTATCTTCGTCGGGCACTTTGCCGATATCGTGCAGCAGACCTGCTCGTTTAGCCTTCTTTGGGTTGAGTCCCAACTCTGCAGCCATGACACCGCAAAGATTGGCTGTCTCGCGGGCATGCTGCAAGAGGTTCTGGCCATAACTGGAACGATATTTCATCTTACCAACCAGACGAATCAAGTCGGGATGCAAGCCATGAACGCCCAGGTCGATGGTGGTACGTTTGCCTATTTCGACGACCTCTTCCTCCAACTGTTTCTGAACCTTTGCCACTACTTCCTCGATACGGGCGGGATGGATACGGCCATCAGCGACAAGTTGATGAAGGGCCAGACGAGCCGTCTCGCGACGAATAGGATCAAAACCACTTATGACAATGGCCTCAGGGGTATCATCAACAACGATTTCAACGCCACAAGCAGCCTCAAGGGCACGAATGTTTCGACCCTCACGACCAATGATACGGCCTTTCATCTCATCGTTTTCAATGTGGAACACGGTTACCGAGTTCTCAATGGCAGTTTCCGTAGCAATGCGCTGGATGCTCTGGATGACGATGCGCTTTGCTTCCTTGTTGGCCGTCATCTTGGCTTCTTCCATCACCTCGTTGATATATGCCGCAGCATCTGTCTTGGCCTCGGCCTTCAGCGACTCCACGAGACGTTCCTTTGCTTGTTCAGCAGACAGACCGCTGAGAGATTCCAACTTGACACGTTCCTGTTGCTGCAAGTGGTCAAGTTCCTCTTTCTTATGTTCGATAATCTGCAGTTGGGCGTCAAGGCTCTCTTTCACGGCATCTACCTCGGAACGGCGGCGCTGGAGTTCCTCCTGACGTTGGTTGAGTTGTTGCTCACGTTGTTTGATACGGTTGTCGGCCTGCTGTATCTTCTGATTGCGGACCTGAACTTCTTTCTCAAGTTCGGCTTTCTTATTGAGGAACTTCTCCTTTACTTCAAGGAGCTTATCTTTCTTGATGACTTCTGCTTCCGCTTCCGCCTCCTGAATAATTGATTTGTACTTTGATTTGGAGCCGATGAAATAGATGAGGGCCATGATAAGGGCTCCCACCAACAGTCCGGCAACACCGAAAATTATAGCTAAGTTCATACTACTTTTTTATTTATTAATACTATCCCGATGTATTCCACAAGGAGTGCACCGAATGTCAATACTTCAAAAAAAGCAGTGCGGGAAAGGAATCAAGACTCTTCCTCCAAATATGCAGTAATCTTGTCGATAGACTGTTGGAGGCGCTCCGTGAACGGAGCCGTATCGTTCATGCCAGCCTTTTCCAAGTTCATCACGCCATTGTGCAATGCCACCATTGCCAAATATTGTTCCTTACTCAGTCCTGGGAAGGTCTCCCGATACCTGTTGAGCATATCGTTGATGCGCCTTGCGGCTTCGCGAAGCACCTCCTCATCACCACGGTCTATGGTCATCGGATAATTCGCATCGCCGATCAGCAGCTTGATTTTCAACTTGTTTTCCATTGCTTTGTCCTATCCGAAGAATTATTCTTTGTCATGCATTGATCAAGGCAATGCAACGGTCCACTTCTCGCACTAATTTCTCCAGACGCTCACGGGTGACGCCGACATCACTGACATCCAGCCCCTCCAATACGCGTCCGGCTTTCAGATTTTGATACGATGACTGCAACTCTGAATAATCCTGCATCGTTTGTTGGAGTTGTTTACGCACAGCCGACAATTCGTTTGCCATCTCAAGGTTCTTTGCCTTGAGACGGTCATGGGAATCAATCAATTGGCTCAATTTCTCCTCAAAACTGTCAAAACATATTTCGTCGTCTCGAGTCATCAGTATCTCAAAATTGCTGCGAAGATAGCAATTTTATCTATTATTTTCTGTTTTTTTGCTAATTTTTTGTCTTTTTGCGTAAAAATATGTGATTATCCGCAAGAATGCCCCTATGAGTATGGACATTTACCCTCGATTGACGTAATCGGACTGAGTGAGAACAAAAATGCCAATGATTTCGCTGCCGGCATGTACAATCCAGTACGGACATTGTTCATGCGAACGGGCCGTCTGTACATCCGAAATCGGCAGAAATGGACTTTTTCTCAATTAGCATTGCCGAAAAATGGAAAACGAAGGCAATTACGGGAAAATTGTTTGATAAAAAAAGAAAAACGAACTTTGAAACGAAATTTCCAACGCTTTGATTTTCATTTTCATCGCATCAAGTTTGAATTCCATCGCATCGGAAATTCCGTTTCAAGGCTCAAAAAATGAAAAAGAATTGTTATTTCGTTTTTTTTGCGGTTAATCACATAAAAAGACGCCCTGTTTATATGGAATATGCAAGGTTCAAGAAAGGTGTCAGGCCTTCTTTTTCTTGGCTTCCTCAATCTGCTCCTTGGTAGGCTTTTCCTTCTTGGCCAGACGAACGACATTGTAGACGAAGTCCGTCATCCATTTGGGAGAATAGCCCAGCGACTGCTGCAGATTGCGGACAATAGCCACGGTCTTGTAGGTGGCTTCATCCTTCCATTTGTTCTTTGTCATGATGTCGCTGATGGTCTGCTCAGTGAGGGCATAGAGGGCCTTCTTCATAAAGCCGGGAGTGCGGAACTTCCACTTCATGAGATTGCTGACAAGCATCATCAGGCTCTCGTTGAACTTCTGGAACTGGAAGAAATAGCCGTTGACATCGTTCATCGAGCGGCAGTTCTTCTTGATGGAAGCATCAATCTCCTTGAAGAAGTTGTCGTCCAGCCCATAAAGTTGGCCCAACATCTTCTTGCATCGCGACTTCTCGGCAAGGCCGAGCTTATTGTTCTGCGTAGGTACTTTCAGCGAACGCTTGAACATGGCGAGGTCGGGAAGCATGTTGATGTTCGAGATACCGAGATTGCTGGCCATGACGGCCTGGTAATAGACGCGGATAAGGGTCATGAAATCTTCCATGCCGCCCACTTTTATCTGTGCTCCTGCTTCCTTCTTGCCAAACAGTTTGGTGAATATGCTCATTGTTACTTTAATTTAGAAATTTCTTGCAAAGATAGGGAAAAAACGGCAGACATTGGCGCGAAAAACACAATAATTCCTAAAATATCCTTACAACGACGTATTTTTATGAAAAAAAAGAAGGTATTTGCAGTAAAAGACATATCTTTGCAAAATAATTAGAATATACATTAATTAAGATATGAAATCTACCCGTATCATTTATCTTGCCGGCTTGCTTTTCCTCGCCGCTTCATGTACCTCCTACAAGCAGGTACCTTACCTTCAGAACAGCAAGGATATCCATTCCGAGCAGACTGTGGAGCTCTATGACGCCCGCATCCAGCCGAAAGACATGTTGACCATCACCGTCAACAGCGAAAACTACGAATCGGCTATCCCCTACAACCTTACGGTTGCCACCGTTCAATCAACCTCCACACGCTATGTGACCTCTCAGCCCACGCTTCAGACTTACCTCGTGGACAATGAAGGAAACATCGACTTCCCCGGCCTCGGCAAGCTCCATGTCGGAGGACTCACCAAGAGCGAATCGGAAGAGATGATCAAGAAACAACTGAGCCAGTTCCTCAAGGGCAACTTCATCGTCAACGTACGCATGGTGAACTACAAGATTTCTGTACTCGGTGAAGTAACCCGTCCAAATACATACACGGTCTCCAACGAAAAAGTCAACGTCTTCGAAGCCCTTGCCCTGGCTGGCGACCTCACCATCTACGGAAGGCGCGACGGTGTGAAACTCATCCGCGAATATGCCGACGGCACGAAGGAAATCACACTCCTTGATCTGAACGACGCCAACATCATCTACTCACCCTATTATTATCTTCAGCAGAACGACATCCTGTATGTAGAGCCCAACAAGGCCAAGGCACAGAACTCTGACATCGGCAGTATGACTACGCTGTGGTTCTCCGCCACATCCATTCTCATCTCCCTTGCATCTTTGTTAAGTAACATTCTCAAATAAGCGACAGACATGACAAACGAAAACATCCGCACCGAAGCCGCAGAAACCGAAGAGGGATTCGACTTCAAGGCATTGCTCACCAAATTCCTCATTTATTGGCGTTGGTTTGTAGTATCACTCATCGCCTGCCTGCTTTGTGCCGCTATTTACCTCCGTTATAAAACCGAGGTGTATAAGATTCAGGCCACCATCATGATCAACGATGACAAGAAAGGTTCATATCAAAACCAGTTAACGGCTTTGCAGGACTTCGGATTCATCAGCAACACCGGCGGCATTGATAACGAGATCGAAATTCTACGCTCCAAGTCTCTCATCAAGGAGACCGTGATGGACCTCAAACTCTACACCAACTACACGTTGCAAGGACGCCTTTCGAAGAGCGCCATCTATGGCAAACATCCTGTGAACGTCGACATCAGCATGGAAGACGCTGAGAACATGCCGTTCGGCTTCACCCTCGAAATCACGCAGCCCGACACCAGCCGCTATATCATCGAATATTCTTACCGGGATATCGATACCCGCGAAGTCATCGAGGAACATAAGGAAACATCACGGCTTCCTTATCTTATCAACTCTCCTATCGGGCAGCTTGTCATTTCCCGCGGCGAATCAGCACCACTCACGCCCAACCAGAAACTCATCGTATCGTTTGTTCCGCCCATCCGCATGGCCAAGAGATGTCTCGGCGGGCTCTCGGTAGAACCCACATCAAAAACCACGTCGGTGGCCTACATCTCCTATCTGGATGTCAACAAGCAACGAGGCGTTGACTTCGTCAACCAGCTCGTGGCAGCCTATAATCGCGAGAATAACAACGATAAGAATATTGTTGCCGTCAAGACAGAAGAATTCATCAACGACCGTCTTGAGAAGGTCGCAGAAGAACTGAACGCCACTGAAAGCCAGCTGGCAGGATACAAGAGCAGTTCGGGTCTCACCAATCTCACCAGCGACGCTCAGCTCGTTCTTCAGAGCAGCAACGAGTACGAAAAGAAACGTACCGAGGTGGCCACACAGCTCAACATCCTCTCGCAGCTGCGCACCTATGTAAGCAACCCCGCCAACCACATGCAGGTCATTCCTGCTAATGTCGGTCTGGCTGATGCTTCGCTCTCGTCACTCATCGCTCAGTACAACGAGACGATTGTCAAGCGCAACACCTTGCTCCGCACAGCATCCGAAAACAACCCCTCTGTCATTGAGGTATCTTCCAATGCGGAACAACTCGTCAGTGCCATCAAGACCTCCATCGAATCTCTCAACAACACACTCTCCATCCAGTTGCGTAATGCTGAGTCACAGGCCAACAGATATAACGCCCGTATCAGCCAGGCACCGACTCAAGAGAAAGAAGTTGCCAAGTACACTCGTCAACAAGAGGTTCAGCAGGGTCTCTACCTGATGCTTTTGCAGAAACGCGAGGAAAACTCACTGGCACTTGCCGCCACGGCTGACAATGCCAAGATCATCGACGCCGCTCTTGCCAACGATGCTCCTGTTTCACCTAAGCGCAACATGATCTGGCTGGTGGCTCTCGTATTGGGAATTGCCATTCCCATCTGTATCATCTACCTGTTAGAACTCATGCGCTTCCGCATTGAGGGACGCAACGACCTTGATAGACTTACGAACATACCTCTTCTTGGCGATGTTGCCCTTTCCCACGATCTGAAGGCAGGACGCCGTGCCATCGTCATCAAGGAAAACGAGAACAGTATCATGGCCGAAACCTTCCGTTCCATCCGCACGAACCTCCAGTTCATGCTCACTTCGCCTGAGCAGAAGGTCGTTCTCTTCACTTCAACAACGTCCGGTGAAGGAAAGACGTTCGTATCTGCCAACATGGCCATGAGCCTTACGCTGTTGGGCAAGAAGGTAATCCTCATGGGCCTTGACCTCCGCAAGCCCCGTTTGGCCGAATTATTCCACTACCCCGACAGGTCGAAAGGAATCACAAACTTCCTTTGTGGAGACATGAACGACAAGGAACTGCTGTTCGACCAAATCATCAATTCCGGCATCAACGACAACCTCGACTTACTGCCTGTCGGCATCATCCCTCCCAACCCTTCCGAGTTGCTGTCGAGACCTAATCTGGAAAAGGCTATCGAATACTTGAAAGAAAAGTACGACTACATCCTCCTCGACACGGCTCCCGTCGGTCTGGTTACCGATACGCTCATCATTGCCCGCGTCGCCGATGCCAGCATCTACATCTGCCGTGCCGACTACACAGCCAAGAGCGATATCCAGTTCATCAACAACCTCTACAATGAGGGCAAACTCAACAATCTCTCCATTGTCCTCAATGGCGTTGACATGAAGCAGCGCAAGTATGGTTACTACTATGGCTACGGAAAGTACGGCTATGGCAAGTATGGCTATGGCAAGTACGGAAAATACGGTCAATATGGCTACGGAAAGTATGGCTATGGTTACAAAAACCATTCGGCCCAGAAAAAAGCCTGACACTCGTAATATATTCTTCGAAGAAGGACGCCACACGGCGTCCTTCTTTTTTTGGCAGGGGAAAACCAACCATTATATATATAAATAAGAAAAAGAACGAGGCTGAAGATAACCTCAGCCTCGTTGCTATGTCAGACGTGTTTCTTCCGAGTCAACGGAATAACTTGAAACGCGGTTTCTTCGGCGGTTCGATATCAGAAGACAGTTGCTCGGAAAGGATGGAATAATACGATTTCTTTTCCGTAATGATTCTGTAAATCACGCCCCAATCGGGAAGCCCGCCCAGATTGCGATCGTCAATGAAGATATCGGCATTGAGTTTGCGCGACGAGGAGGCATCATCACCTGTCTGTTCTTCGGGATAAGCCTTGTTCACCGCATAGAACTCCAGACCGCGCTCCCTGCACCATGCCAACGCATTCTCAAGGCTCCGTCCTTCGCGGACAGTCCAAAGGACAATGAGATGCCTCTGTTCGGCAAGCATCTTCAACGTCTGCACCGCAAAAGGCTTCTCGCGACCGATCTCGGGATAACGGTCTTCGACAATCGTGCCGTCAAAATCTACCGCAATAATCATGCGCTTACTCCCACTCAATGGTTCCGGTTGGTTTCGGAGTGAGGTCGAAGAGGACTCTGTTCACACCGGGAACCTCCGTAACGATACGTTCGGTAATGTGCTGAAGAAGATCGAAAGGAATGTTGGCCACACTGGCCGTCATGGCATCACGCGTGTTCACCGCACGGATGATTACAGGCCAGTCATAACTGCGCTTGTCATCCTTGACACCGGTCGACTTGTAGTCGGGAACAATCGTGAAATACTGCCAGACCTTGCCTTCCAGACCATTCTTGGCGAACTCTTCGCGGAGGATGGCATCCGACTCACGAACAGCCTCGAGACGGTCGCGGGTGATGGCACCCGTGCAACGGACTCCAAGACCGGGGCCAGGGAACGGCTGACGATATACCATGTTGTCGGGCAGGCCCAATGCCTTACCAACGACACGCACCTCATCCTTGAAAAGGAACTTGATGGGCTCAACGAGTTCAAACTGCAGGTCGTCAGGAAGACCACCCACATTGTGGTGCGACTTCACGGGACCCGACTCCACGATATCGGGATAGATGGTACCCTGGGCAAGGAATTCGATGCCATCAAGTTTACGGGCCTCCTCCTCGAAAATGCGGATGAACTCGCCACCGATGATCTTACGTTTCTGCTCGGGATCTGCAACGCCGGCCAACTTGTCAAGAAAACGATCTGTAGCATCAACGTAAACGAGATTGGCATTCATCTCGTCACGGAAAACACGCACCACCTGTTCGGGTTCCCCCTTGCGGAGAAGACCATGGTTGACGTGCACACTGACAAGCTGCTTACCTACAGCCTTGATGAGAAGAGCAGCAACCACAGAAGAGTCCACACCCCCAGAGAGGGCCAGGAGCACCTTCTTGTTACCGATTTGCGACTTGAGCTCTGTTACCTGCTCATCAATGAATTTCTGCGCCAATGCTGGAGTCGTGATGCGCTCCATATCGGCAGGACGTACATTACCTGAAATCATTTGGATTGAAGAATTGAAAATTCGTTGCAAAGATAGCATTTTTTGAAAAAACAGAAATCCAGAAATAACAAATTTCTTCGCGCGTACGAAAAAATATTAAAAAATAGTGGATATATGAAAAGGATTTGTTAATTTTGCACGGTTTTTTGGAAGCAAAGAACTAAACGACATGTTCGAATAAAGAGTACTTATTAAATAACGTTTTAAAGTTAAGTAAAAAAATGATTAAACTTGGTATTAATGGTTTCGGCCGCATCGGACGTATGGTTTTCCGTGCAGCAGTTGAGAATTTTGGTGAGGACATCGTTGTCGTAGGTATCAACGACCTTCTCGATCCCGACTATCTGGCTTACATGCTGAAGTATGACAGCGTACACGGCCAGTTCAACCACGACATTAAGGTCGAGGGCAACTACATGATCGTCGACGGCAACAAGATTCAGGTCTTCGCCGAGAAGGATCCCGTCAACATCACCTGGGGCGCCCTTGGCGTTGACGTTGTTGTTGAGTCCACTGGTTTCTTCCTCACCGCAGAACTCGCTGAGGCACACCTCAAGGCTGGTGCCAAGAAGGTCATCATGTCCGCTCCCAGCAAGGATGCCACTCCTATGTTCGTCTATGGTGTCAACCACGAGACCTATGCTGGCCAGGCCATCATCAGCAACGCAAGCTGCACCACCAACTGCCTTGCTCCCATCAGCAAGGTCCTCAACGACAAGTTCGGTATCGTACGCGGCCTCATGACCACCGTACACGCTGCAACCGCTACCCAGAAGACCGTCGATGGTCCTTCGAAGAAGGATTGGCGCGGTGGCCGTGGTATCCTCGAGAACATCATCCCCAGCAGCACTGGCGCAGCCAAGGCCGTAGGTAAGGTTCTCCCCGTTCTCAACGGCAAGCTCACCGGCATGTCTCTCCGCGTTCCCACCAGCGATGTATCGTTCGTCGACCTGACCTGCGAACTGGCCAAGCCCGCTACCTATGACGAGATCTGCGCTGCCATGAAGGAAGCCAGCGAAGGCGAACTCAAGGGCGTTCTCGGCTACACCGACGAGGCTGTCGTCAGCACCGATTTCCGCAACGATCCCCGCACCTCCATCTTCGACGTCAAGGCTGGTATCCAACTCGATCCCACCTTCGTTAAGGTTTGCGCATGGTACGACAATGAGTGGGGTTACAGCAACAAGGTTTGCGAAATGGCCCGCGTCATCACCAAGTAAGCAACAACTCCTATGAGTACGAAAGAGTCCCGCTCGTCGGGACTCTTTTTTTATGTACCCGCCCAGAAAGAGCATTGCCAACAAATGGCTTTGATTACATTACCTTCATACCCGTAATGCCTACACTACCTTCATACCCGTAATGCCAAAATCACCAACACAACCTACATTACCAACACAACCTACATTACCGACGCAACCTACATAACTTACAAAGGACATAACCTACAAAGAGCACAGCCTGTAAAAATACCTGTTACAAAATGCCAATAGAGAACATAATCCATAGAAGACATTTCCTGCAGAGGACATCGCTTGCAAAGGACATCACTTGTAAAGAGAAAAAAGAGGGCAAATGTTCCTAAACAATCCGATACGGAAAGAAAAACGAACTTTGAAACGGATTTTCTGATGCAATGATTTCCAGTTTCATTGCGTCAAGATTTATTTTCGTTACATCAAGATTTCCGTTTCAAAGTACAAATGAAGAAAAGCAAAGTTCATTTTCTGCGGCATCCTATTCAAACACATTCTGACGGGGCTGGAAAGGGTGGGACAATCTGCGCGAGATGAGATAACAAAAAAACAAAAGAGAAGAACTCTCGTCCTTCTCTTCTGCGGTGCGTACGGGACTCGAACCCGTGACCCCATGCGTGACAGGCATGTATTCTAACCA
>R22__coassemble_257_pt1 | contig 40412 bp, 28 predicted proteins | sample R22__metabat2_low_PE_006 | metagenome-assembled genome bin R22
ACACCTCCCCTCCCGTTCCCTGGCCGCCCGTTTCCCTCGCCCGGTCGAAACATCCCCCCCGGCCCCCGGCTCCCCTGGCTCGCTGCATACCGCACCAGGTCGAAACATCCCTCCCGGCTCCCGGTTCCCCTGGCGCGCTGCATGCCGTACCGGGTCGAAATATCACCGCCCGGCTCCCGGCTCCCGGCTCCCCTGGCATGCTGCATGCTGTACCCGGGTGAAACATCCCCGCCCGTTCCCTGGCATGCTGCATCCCTCACCAGGTCGAAACATCACCCCCGGTTCCCGGAATTGTCAAAATTTGGCTGTTATCCATAAAATAAACGAAATTTTCTATTTGTGGCACAATTTGTAGCACAAAAATATTTTGCCAAAAATGTAAAACGCACATTATTAGCAAATAACGGTGTAATAATATGACCCCAAGCGAGTCACCAGGGCGGTTTTGACCGCCCTTTTTCTTTAACGTATAATACCCACAACGATGCAGAAGTTTGTGATTACACAGGACGGCGAATTGCGCTTCGGCGATGTGCGTCTGCATAAGGACCTGTTGCCGTGGGGTGACACCGAGTGTTGGGGCGGTGGATTCTGGCAGGTGAGTGCCAATGGCTTGTGTGTGGAACTGTATGGCCGTTCGTACGATTTCGGCGCCCCGGACTTTGCATACCTACGCTCCATTGACCGTAGCGGAATGGGAGGGTTGACATTGCCCCTCATCTACTACCCCAACTATCCTGATAGCGTGGGAGCACGTCAGATTATTATCCGTTGAGTAGGAGTTTAGTGTCTTCTTCCTTCATGAGAGCAGGAAGGTGACAAGTGTGTCGGCATCCATTCCGTCAAAGAAATCCGATACTTTATATTCAGATAGACGGGCCATCAATGCGGGGCGTTCGAACCGGCACCCCGTGAGCGCAGAAGCCAACGTGCCTGCTGGCACATTCCCAATGAAATCCCCTCCGAAAGTAATTGTAGCGATGATGCCGTGATCGACGTCTACATGTGTCTGAACCGTTCCGCATGAGAAACGGCGGCAAACGTTGAATGTTGCCTTTGGGTTTCGCCCGATAATCCATTCCCAGGTGGCGAACTTTGTCCGTGCCATCTCTTCGATGCGGGCTTGTTCTTCAGGGGTGATGGGTACCTCGGCATCCTGATGGTGGCGCGAGAGTATTTCTTCCAAGGCTTCGGCCAGGTCGTGGACCGAATCCATTTGTGGCAGATGGTCGCGCAGATTGGTTACATGGCTGCGTACCGAGGCAATGCCTGCTGCCTCGAACTTGCTGCCCGGCACCGAGAGGGCATGGGTGAGCGTCTCAAGGTCCACATCATACATCAGCGTTCCATGTATCATCAGCCGGTCTTTCCACACTCGTTTGGCATAACCCGAGACTTTTCGTCCATCGACGAGGATGTCGTTTCGTCCGCTCAGTTCGGCATCCACCCCTAAACTGCGCAGTGCATCAATTACATAGGTGAGGTAACCGGGATAGTCGCGTTCAAGGTCCGATGAACGTCCCACGATGGTGTAGTTGAGGTTGCCTAGGTCGTGATAGACGGCACCTCCACCCGTTACACGTCGTGCCAGCAGGATTCCGTTCTCCTCCAGATAAGGTAGATTGACCTCGCTGAGAGCGTTCTGGTTGAGGCCGATGATGACAGAAGGAGCGTTCTGCCAAAGGCAAAAAACGGGTTCTTCGAGAGCGAGTCCTTCGAGGCAGAACTCGTCGAACGCCATGTTGTAATGGGCATTCGTGGAAAGGTTACGTACGTATCTCACTCGTAAGATGGATTGATCGGAATGGCTGATTTGTGAAAGGATGGCGTCGGGTGATGGCGTGTGGTAAGGTCATCTGGTGGGGGTAGATGATTCCAATGCTACGCATACAGGACCATCGTCTGCCGTACAGAGACGCTCACCGGTGTCGGTGAGTCTTCCGCTCTCTTTGTTGATAGAGAATACCTGCACACAGTGACCGTCGCGGCAGGCAACCAGCAGATACTGTCCATCGGGAGTGATGAAGAAGTGGCGTGGATGTCCCTCCGTTTTCGTTTTCTCCATGTGGGTGAGGAGACCATCCTCACCCACATGAAAGAGGGTGATTCCATCGTCCTTCAGACGGTGGGAAGTGTAGAGGAACTGTCCGGATGGATGCAGGTGGATGTCGGCGCTGCCGGCAGCATGTGCATCATCTGCCTCAATGCGCTGCAGTGGTGTGAAGGCTGGCGTGCCATGGGTGGCAGACACTTTCCACGTCAGCACTTCCCCCGAGAGTTCAGTGATGCAGTAGAGCAGTTGATGTGCCTCGTTCCATTCCATGTGTCGTGGTCCGCAGCCTGCGGGCAGAGGTATGGCCAGGGAAGGGCAGTCGGTCAGCAGATGTGTGCCATCGGCTGTGTCGTTGATGCGCAGTACATGGATGCTGTCGCTGCCCAGATCGGTAGCCAGCAGCCATTCGCCTTCAATGCCGCCTTCAGCGCACAGCGTTGGCGGAAGAGTACGCAGTTGATGGACATGTGCCTGCTGCTGACGACCTTCGACAGGACCACAGCCCTGATAACGGATGCATTGGACCCGTTCGCCGATAACTCCGTCAGTGGCATCGAACACCGAAATGGAACCACCATTGTAGTCGGCAGTGAGCACAAAGGGGTGGCCGTCGGTCTGCATCAGGTAGCAAGGACTGCCTCCAATCTCGCTGTTGAAGGCTGTGAGCGAATCTTCTCGGAAGGAGCAGATGCCCGAGTGGGGATCGTTCTCTGACACGGCGAAAAGAACGCCCCCTTCGGCCGGAAGGACGAAGGAGGCATTGGTGGCTGTGACAGGAGATGCTGGACCGAATTTGCCGGCTTGGAAGGTGGCACGATAGTAATGGTCACCGTAGGTGCCTATGCAGAGGTGTAGTGTGTCGGCCTTCTGTGATGTGCAGGCTGCCAGCAGCGTACATGCGAGGAGTAGATGGCAGCACCTCATCGTCTTAGTAGTCCTCACCGTAGCGTTCCTGGGTGATTTGTGCCAAAGACTTGCCTCTGGTGTTGGGAGCACCGATGACGCCGACGATGAGCGAAATCAGCAACAGCACGATCATACACCATGCTGCCACGGTGAATCCTTCGCCGTTCTCGCCGTAGATGAGAGTGAAGACGAGGCCCCAGACAGCCGACAGACCGCGGACGATGAAGAACATCAGTCCCTGGGCACCGGCGCGGAACTTGGCGGGGAACAGTTCAGACCCCCACAGAGCATAGAAGATTTGTACGGAAATACCACCATTTATACCCCAGAGGATGGAGAATGCCCAGAGGCCAACCATTCCGTTCACTCCGGCAATGATGACTACCCATGTAGCAAGGGCTGCCAGCAGACCGAGGATATAGAGGATGCGGTGAGGCACCTTGTCGATGATGAATGAGATGCCGAAGGTGATGGCTACCACAATGGCCCATCCCACACATGACAGCATGTTCGCATATTCGTTGGTGAGTCCGCCTGCCGTCTCATATATGTGAGGCTGGAAGAATCCCATGACCGATGCCACGAGGTTCCATGTCAGGTAGATGGCAGCGAGGAAGCATACGGTCTTGACGGCTTTCTTGTTGCTGAACAGAATGCCGAAGGCATGCAGCAGCCCGTTGTCTTCGCCCTTTGCCTTGGCGGCTTCGCGGCTGGCTTTCCAGTCACCCGACTCTTCTAGTTTCCTTTGCATGTTCCATGCAATGAAGGCTACCACGAAGAGGGAGAAGAATACCACTCGTGAACTGAATACGTTCAAAGCATGTCCGCTCAGATCCGCCCCACCGATGGCATGGCCGATGGCCTCAACCCATCCGAACAGCAGTCCACCGGGGGCGAACAGCATGCCCAGAAGCAGGATGATCATAGGACCGCAGCCCCACGACATCTGGGAGATGCAGATGTTGCGTCCGCGGTTGCCCACCTCAGAACTTTCGGAAATGTATGTCCATGATGCCGGCACGCCGATACCCACGGAAATGCCTGTGACGAGGAATCCGAGCAGCAACATGGGGAAGTTGACGGAGCACATGACGAGCAGCACTCCCACCATGTAGACGATAAGATTGTAGGTGTAGATGAACTTGCGCCCATACTTGTCGGCCAGGAACCCGCCGATGATGGCACCTAATGCTGCGCCCAGACAGTTGGCGCTGATGAAGTTGAGCCATCCGAGGTGTACCTCGGTCAGTCCCAGGTAGTTCTGCCACAACGTGAGGCCGCTGGCACCGGCTACGATGGCACCGGCGTCAAGGTAGTTGGTAAGCGATACAGCGATTGTACTTTTCAGACTGCTTTTCTTTCCCATGGTTGTATGTTTTGTTCGGCTTGCCGGAATAATGGTTTGTTATTGGATTTCAGGATGAACCGTTGTTCAACGTTTGAAGGTCACTTCTTTTTCATACTTCAGGACGTCGGCGAAGAAATCGTTGCCTACCGGAACGTTGTTGCGTACGCAGAATTCGTCGTAGACGGCATTCCAAGGCATAGACTTGCATTCTTCGATGAGGGCGAGCGTCTCGAAAGTGCGTCCATTGATTTCGTAGTTGCTGATGAGGTCGTGCGGTTCGAGCAATGCCTTTATCATGCACTTCTGTGCAGCGCGGCTGCCAATGACATAAGCACCGATGCGGTTGATGGAGCCGTCGAAGAAGTCGAGACCATAGTGTACGCGGTCAAGTGCTCCTGCGCGTACGATTTCGGCAAAGAGGTCCTGCGTGTTGTCGTCCATGATGGTGACATGGTCGCTATCCCAACGGATAGGACGGCTGACATGGAGCATGAGCTCGGGCACGAAGTTCAGCAAGGCGCTCACCTTGTCGCCGGGAATCTCTGTCGGATGGAAGTGTCCGGTGTCAAGGGTAATCATCTTGTTGTTCTTGGCAGCGTAGGCGATATAGAAGTCATGGCTACCCACAGTGAAACTTTCCAGACCGATGCCGAACACTTTGCCCTCGAAGCAATCCTTGACGTACTCTTTTTTATCAGCGTAAATCTGGTCGAGGGAGTCCTTGAGGAGCGAACGGTACAGCATGTGGTTGACGCTGACGTCCTTGCATCCGTCATGTACCCAAATGTTCATGATACAGGGGTCGCCCTGTGCCTTACCCATGGCATCGGCGATGTCGCGGCAACGGCGTGTGTGCTCGATCCAGAAGTCTCTGATGCCCTGGTCGGGGTTTGCGAGGCTAAGGTTGCCGCTCTTGGGGTGGGAGAACGACGAACTATTGAAGTCGAGGGGGGTGTTGTACTCCTTACTCCAATCAATCCAACTCTGGAAGTGTTCAACGGTGACCTCATTGCGGTCTACGACTTTCCCTTGGAAGTCGCCATAGATTTCGTGGAGATTCAGACGGTGTGTGCCGGGGACGAGACTCTTGGCTTTGAGGATGTCGGCACGCAGTTCATCGATGTTGCGCGCTGCTCCGGGGTAGTTGCCGGTCGGTTGAATACCACCGCTGAGGGCACCGGGTTGAACCTCGAATCCTTTGACGTCATCGGCTTGCCAGCAGTGCATGCTGAGATGGAAATCTTGCATTTGTGCCAATACGGTTTCTGTATCTACACCGAGAGCGGCATACCGCTCCTTGGCAATGGCATACGCTTTGTTTACGAGTTCTTCTTTCATAGGAAATGATTTTTAATTTATTATATTATTGGTTTATATGTCTTCGCGATAGATGGTCAAATATTTCTCATAGGCCTTGTCCCACAGGGCTGTATCCTTGGGCTCATAGCATTCGGTGTCGATGCTCTGTGCGATGAGGCTGCGCATGGCTTGTATATCGCTGACGATGCCGGCAGCCTTCGCCTGCAGCATGATGTTGCCGATGGCTGTGCCCTCGATGGGACCTGTCACCACAGGCACGCCGGTGGCGTTGGCAGTGAGTTGGTCAAGGAGTACGTTCTGGCAGCCTCCACCAATGATATGGAGTGTGTCGATGGGATACGGGGCAACCTCGCGGAGGGTTTGGAATACCTGCTTGTAGCGCATGGCAAGGCTCTCGAAGATGCAGCGGCATACCTCAGGCACAGTCTCGGGCACGATTTGTCCGGTCACGCGGCAATAGTTGCGTATAGCCTCCAGCATGTTTTCGGGATTGGCAAAGCAGGGCGCATCGGGGTTGATGAGGCTGCGGAAGGGGGCTACCTCGGGTGTGTGAGCATAGATATAGTCATAACTATACGGTTCGCCGCTGGCTTTCCATTCGGCGCGGCTCCGTTCAAGCAGCCACATGCCGCAGATGTTCTTCAGGAAACGTGTGGTACCTTCGACACCGCCTTCGTTGGTGAAGTTGCCATTGAAACTCAGACTGTTGATGATGGGCTCCTTCGTCTCGATGCCCATGAGGCTCCAGGTACCTGAACTCAGGTAGGCAAACCGTTCACTTTTTGCGGGAACGGCAGCCACGGCGCTGGCGGTATCGTGTCCGGCAACGGCAATCACGGGGATGGGACCCAATCCAGTCTGTTTCTGCACGTCTGGGGTGAGGGTGCCGATAGGAGTGCTGGGGAAGACGAAATCGGCGAACTGGTCGAGGCGTACATGGCAGACGTCCAGCAGTTCCTTCTCGAACTTCTTCGTCCTTGGGTTGAGAATCTGCGATGTGGATGCAATCGTGTATTCGGTCACCATCTGTCCGGTGAGGAGGCAGGCGAGGGCATCGGGCATGAACAGAATCTTGTCGGCAGCTTTCAGGGCGCTGTCGCCTGCGCGGTCCATCGTATAGAGTTGGAACAGCGAGTTGAAGTTCATGAACTGTATGCCGGTCAGGTCATAGACATGATCCTTGGGTATCTCCTTGAAGTAGGCTTCCATGCTACCCACGGTGTGGGGGTCGCGGTAGCAGTAGGGACTACGCAGCACCTGTCCATCGCTGCCGAAGCAGACGAAGTCCACGCCCCAAGTGTCAATACCAATGGACTGTATGTCAATCTTCTCGGAGGCCACGACCTTGAGTCCTTCGATGATTTCGCGGTATAGGGCGAAGATGTCCCAGTGAAAATGTCCACCCACTTGTATGATGTGGTTGGGGAAACGTGTCACTTCGCGCAGCGTCAGTCCGCTGTCGCCGAGTGTGCCGAGGATGGTGCGGCCGCTGGTGGCGCCCAGGTCAACGGCAAAGAAATGCGTGTTCTTGCTCTCTTGCATGGAATATGTATGCTATAGTGATAGGGGATTGTTCCTATTCACAGTTTACGACCCCAAAGGTAAGAATAATGTGCCGAGATGCCAAAGAATCCCCACGTTTTTTTTGAAAATGGAGAAAGAAATGTATTTTATTACAAATTTTTTTGTATTTATACAGGAAATCGTTATTTTTGCCAAAAATATGTTAGTTTGACGAATGAAAAATAAATCGAACCGTCTTCATGCCATCCGCATGATCGTACAAAACAACCGCATCACCAGCCAGGACGAACTTCTTGATCAGTTGCGTGCTGCCGGTTTCGACATCACCCAGGCAACCCTCTCGCGCGACCTCAAGCAACTGCAGGTCGCCAAGGCTCCCGACGGACAGGGGGGAAATGCCTATGTCCTGCCCACCGACTCCCTCTACGAACGCATATACAAGGCGCAGGAGGCATACGAGAAGCAGATATACAGCGGCTTCCGCTCGTTGGAGTTCTCGGGCAACATTGCCGTCATCAAGACACGTCCGGGCTATGCCAGCGGCATTGCCTACGAGATTGACGAACGTCATCTCCGTTCCGTGTTGGCTACCATCGGCGGCGACGATACCGTGTTGGTCGTCCTTCACGAGGGAGCCAGCCGCGATGATTTCCGTCGTGAACTGTCTACCTTCTTGTCTCCCGAACGATAATCCTCATCCCCTATGATAAAAACCGGTATCATCGAAGGAGCGGGCTTCACAGGAGGCGAACTCATCCGTATTCTTCTCAACCATCCCGACGTCGATCTGCAGTTCATCACCAGTCATGCCTATGCAGGGCATCGCATCGACGAGGTGCATCGTGGCCTCTACGACGAGACGGACCTCTGTTTCACCGTCAATCCGTCACTCGAGAAACTCGACATGCTGTTCCTCTGCACCGAGAGTGAGCAGAGCCGCGAGTTCCTTGCCACCCATACATTGCCCGAGCAGTTGCGTGTCGTGGACCTCAGCCGTGCCTTTCGTCTGCCCTCCAGCGAAGGACTTGCCTCGCAGTTCGTCTATGGTCTGCCGGAACTCAATCGTCGTGCCACTTGTACGGCCAAGTATGTAGCCAACCCCGGCAATTTCGCAACAGGTGTGCTGCTCGGCCTGCTTCCCCTGGGACGCAATCTCATGCTGAACGGTGATATCAATGTGTTCAGCATCATCGGCAGCACTGGTACCGGTGAACGCTCTGCTACACTCACCAGTTTCAGCTGGCGCAGCGACAATATCAGCGTCTACAAGCCATTTGTGCACCAGCATCTGCCCGAGATTGAGGCAGCGCTTCGGCAGCAGCAGACCAGTTTCAATTCGCAGATTAACTTTGTGCCCTGTCATGGCAATTTCACCCGTGGCATCTTCACTACCATTCTGCTGCACAACAAGGTGTCGCTCAGCCAACTGGAGGAACTCTACGACAGTTACTACGAGGAGGATTCCTTCACCTGCCTCTCGCGTCAGCCCATCGATCTCAAGCAGGTCATCCACACTAACAAGTGCCTTATCCACCTCGAGAAGGACGGCGACCGTCTGCTTATCACCACCTGCATCGACAACCTCCTGAAGGGAGCCAGCGGACAGGCCGTGCATAACATGAACCTCCTCTTCAATCTTGAGGAAACCGTCGGTCTCTCGCTCAAGGCTACTGCCTATTGAGATGCTCCCATACAGCGTTAAAGAAATTACTATAATAAATAAAAAGGTAAAAAGAAAAATGAAGCGATTTTCACTTTTGCTGGTCAGCCTGCTGCTGACAGCCAGTATGTTTGCCGGACAGGCAAAGTATGTATTCTATTTCATCGGTGATGGCATGGGCCTCGCCCAGGTTATCAATACCGAGTATTATCTCAATCAGCGCAACGGCGAACTGGGTATCACCCCCCTTTGCTTCGCGTCGTTCCCTTACACGGGCTTCATCACCACTTACTCTGCCAACAGCGATGTTACCGATTCCAGTGCTGCTGGCACGGCATTGGCAACGGGCCACAAGACGAACAACGGTGTCATGGGGCAGTTGCCCGACGGCACTCCCGTCTACAGCGTAGCCACCTGGGCCAAGGCTGCTGGTCGTCGTGTAGGCATCACCACCAGCGTAGGCATCAACCATGCCACCCCCGCTGCCTTCTATGCCCATCGCCCCTCGCGCAACGACTACTATGAGATTGGTGTGCAGCTCGCTGAGTCTGGTTTCGACTTCTTCGGTAGCGGAGACTTCATCAATGCTGCTCCCGAGGACGAAACTCCGCTCTACGATGTCGCCGAGGAGAACGGCTATGTCATCGCCCGCGGCAAGGCCGACTACGAAGGCAAGAAGGACGCACAGAAGATGATACTCTTCTTCGACCGTCCTACCAGCGGCTCGCTGCCTCTGGCTCTCGATGCCAAGGAAGGCGAACTCAACCAGAAGGAGATGACCGAGTGTGCCATCGACTACCTGATGAAGAAGAACAACAAGGGCTTCTTCCTCATGGTCGAGGGAGGCGAAATCGACCATGCCGGACACTCCAACGATGCTGCTACCAACATCCATGAGGTGCTCGCCATGGACGAGGCCGTGAAGGTAGCCTTCGAGTTCTACAAGAAGCATAAGAACGAGACGCTCATCGTCATCACTGCCGACCATGAGACGGGCGGACTGTCGCTCAACGGCAGCTCCGTAGGTCGTCTGGCCAATCAGAAGCACAGCATGCAGGGCTTCTCTGCTGTACTCAACAATCTCCGTCACGAGAAGCAGGACAAGGTATCTTGGGAGGATGTCAAGGCCGCCCTCGAAGAGAACTTCGGTTTCTGGAAGACCGTCGCTCTGAGCCACGACGACGAGATGGCACTCTATGACGAATGGTATCACAGCTTTGCCTCGAACAAGGAGGTGAAGATGGCCGAGAGTCTCTACTTCCGCGATGAGCCCCTCAGCGCCCTTGCCTGCCGCATCATCGACAGCAAGGCTGGCCTCGGCTGGGCAGGTGGCGGACACTCCGGCATTGCCGTTCCCGTCTATGCCATCGGCGTTGGTGCCGAGCAGTTCACCGGTCAGTTCGACAACACTGAAATCTGCAAGAAGATTGCCAAGGCAGCCGGTTACAAGGTACAGTAATCAAGCCTCTCATACCGATAGAAGGAGCCAACCCTCAGGGCCGGCTCCTTCTTCTTTTTATCAGTCCTCTTTCCTTTTTGAGGGAGTCTCCGCAGTTATTTCCTTCTGGCTGATTTGCTGGTGCTGCTATTGTGGGAAACCTCACTCAGTGACACTGTAGATTCGCACATTCTTTATCCACATTGTGTGTTGGTTTCCGAGGGAATGTCCCCCGAACTCAAGAGCCAGCGTGCCCTCGCGCAGTGAGCTGGGAATCTCAACGCGACGTACCTCAAATTCTTTGCTCAGAGGAGGAACAAGGATATCGGTTTTCTTCTCGGGCGATACGAAGAACACGCGGGCCAACGGGTTGTCGTTCTCCATCTTGTCCTGCGTGCTTTTCACTTCATAGGTCAGCAACCGTGCCTTTGCCAACGACTCCTGCGGCAGCGACAACATCAGACGTGGAAAAAACCAGCGGTCGCTTTCACCGGGGGAACCCGGCTGCCATTCCATATCGATGCGGATGGCTTGCTCGGCCTCGTCCCACACAATCTGTTGCTGGGGGGTAGAAGCATTCTTCTCCCACCGTGTCACCTCGTTCCAACCCAGTTCGAGCCGCTGGCACGATGCCTCCAGCTTGTCCAGCACATTGGATGAAGCACTTAACATAGGCACGCAGAACGCCGTGGTGGTCTGTTCTCCGAAGGTCCCTTCGAGGGAGAGGGCTGCATCCACTGCATCCTCGGGGTAGAAGATGAGCGGGATGTCGGTCTTGCCCCATGCGGGCAGCGACACCTCGTCGGGCAGTCCAGCCAGACTGCCTGGGCCCGTGAGCCGCAGCGTTCCCTTCTTGGCCTTGTCGTCCAGGTTCCATACCTCCAATGTCAGCCGCACGCTGTCGCCGTTCAATTCCAGGCGGCTGAAGGCATCTCCCAACCGGTAGTCGTCGGGGTTGAAGTCTGCCCGCAGAATCACGCGCAGGTCCTTGTCGGGTGCTTTGGTTGCTCCGACGACACCTGTGGACAGCGGTTCGCGGCACACTGGCAGCGAGGCTGGCAGGGTGGCATAGCGGGCAAATCGGCTGGCGGTGAGGGGGAAGAGCGTTCCGTCGTCGAGCCGTACGGCAGCCTCTACGGGTTCGTCGCTCCATGTCTCTGTGGCAGCCTCCCACAAGTCGATGTTGCTTACTGTCCAATACATCAGTTTGGTGACGCCATGCGGCATGTCGAAGCGGAAGGCACGCACACCCTCGCCCTCAACGGTTACCTCTCCGGCCAACGTTCCATTGCCAACCTCGCGCATCATCTCGGTGTAGGCATCCACGGCAGGTTTCGGCGTGCCGTCGCGTCGCAGCAGTCCCCAGTCCTTTGTGCCCTCCCGTTCGGAGTAGGCACCGAACACGAAGAAGTAGTTCCGTCGTATGCCCTCCATGCGGGTGAGCACCTGGCTCTTGATGCAGAACTCCTGCTGCACGAACTCTTGTTCAGCGGAGTGGCGTGTGAAGCCCTCCATCACGCTTGGCAGGGTGGAAACACCCTCCTGATTGGTCCCACATTCGGTAAGCACTACCGCCATGTCACCGACACCGAACCGCGAGAGGAATGCCCGCGTCTCGCGCATGCGTCGGCCATAACTGCAGGGACCGGTGTAGAAGTGGGTGTTGAACACATCGATGTAGGGCTGCGGGTCGTTGCGGAACAGTGTCTGGTTATAGTAATCCCAGTCGTCGCGGCAGATGGCACCGTTTGCCACCCACCCCTTGAAACCACCGTCGCGCCAGCCCAGTGAAGCCGCCTTCAGTCCGGCAGCATACTCCCAGGCACCTTCGTAGGCGAATGTCGAGGCGTCCTCCTCGTTCCAGTACTCCCATATTTCCACGGTCTGTCCGAACGATTGGGCACACTGTCGGCAGTAGTTGTACACCGCCCCGAGGTCGCGCGGCAGTCTCTTGTCCGGACGAGCATACGAGGGTGCATCGTGGAACACGTCCGACACCCCGATACCTTTTTTATGGAAGTACTCTGCATTCTCCAGGTAATGTCCCAATGTCAGGCTGTCGGGCTGTGGTGCCGATTCCCTCCAGCGGATCCGTTCGCGGATGTGCTCCACACCGGTGGCATCTATCAGGTCAGCGACATAGCGGTAGGTGTTGCCGTCGTAACTGTCCGGGCAGTCGGTGAAGTTGCCCGGTGCGCTTATCCAACTGAGGGCAGCGTCGAAGGCTACCGAGTCGGCGAACCGCTCGCTGTTCTTTTGCTGACAGCACGTCAGGGCAACGATGCCCAGCGACAAGAGAAGAGTGGGGAAGTTCTTTTTCATAACCATTCTATTTTTCGGCAAAGATAAGCAAAAAGACAATAACTTGTACCTTTCGGTACATGGAATGAATATACCATTTTTCATAAAAATGAAGTTGCAAAGTGAAAAAATAAAGTTTTTGTTTGAGGAAGACGAAAAAAGCAGTACTTTTACGCGTTTTTTTACATATTGGACATATAAAAACTTATATTAAATATAAAAATTGACAATGAAAAAACGTGTTGCTTTCATTTTGTTGTTCGTGCTGACGATGGTCGGCACGAGTGCACGGGCATCCGAAGTGGTCGTCTCGACCGCACAGGAGTTCGCTGCTGCCGTTGCAGCCGATGCTTCGGCTCACATCCGTCTGGTTGCCGATCTGGATATGACCGGCTTCAGTACCATTACTGCTACGTTCCGTGGTACCATTACCGGCACGAGTGCCGATGGGACGGCGGCTTATCGTTTCAAGAACTTGTCTCAACCACTCTTTGCATCCATGAACAATGCTACCGTGAGTGGTGTGGGCTTCACCGACTGCGACATCATGTTCACGAGCAGTGGCTATGGTGCCGTGCTGGCCAAGGAGGCTACCGGAACGACCTTCAGCAACATAGTGCTCATCAATATCCATGTGTTCGCGGAGTACGAATATGCTGCTGCGCTGGTGGCCAAGGCCAATGATTGTACATTTGATGGCATCATCTGCAAGAAGTGCCGCGTGAATACCGACAGTCGTTATGCGGGTGCCGTGACGGCCTATGCCGCAAAATCGACGTTCAAGGGCTGTACCGCTGCGTACGATACGAAAATATTTGCCGATGGTCGCATGCCCGACGCCATGGCTGGCAGCATCGCAGGCTATGCTGATGCCTGTACGATCACCGACTGTCTGAACATGGGTCTTGTGGGTGGTAACAACGACCAAGTAGGTGGTCTCGTCGGTTTTGCTCAGAACAACACCCAAATCCTTTCCTGCGACAATGCCGGTTTGGCAGTCCAGATGGATGAGGAAAAATTTGATACATTGTACACCAATTATCTCAAAGCAATCAATGATACTCTGGAGGTGAAGGGCATCCAGGGAGGCTTTGACGACACCGCATGGGATTGGACCATCACCAAGGTAGCTGTTGCCTCTGGTGGCGTTGCTGTTGTGGGTCTCGGTCTTGCTGCCACACTCTTCTTTCTCGAAGTGGGCAGCACTTCGGCTATTGTTGAAGGCATTGTAATCGGTGGTGTCGCCACAGGCGGCATCGGTTTTGTGGTGGCACTCGTAGCCGCTATTGCCCTTCCAGGAGTTGCTATCATCTATGCTGCGAACTACGACCACGATGAACTGGGCGGTATCTGCGGAAGCATCGAAGGTGGTGCTATTGCCGGCTGTACGAATTATGGCAGTGTGATAGGTCCTGACGCCTATGTGGGCGGTATTGTCGGTCTCGCTGCGAAGAACGCAAACGTCAGCAACTGTATGAACAGTGGTATCGTGCAAGGCGATGACAATACCGGAGGCCTCGTAGGACGTCTCAACAATGCTTCTTCGCTTGTCAGCAGTCTGAACACGGGCGACATCACGGGTGACAGCCCCACTGGCCCTGTTTATGGCGGCAAGGACAACGATGCCACGGTATACAACACCTACTATCAGGGAACATCGTTCTCTGACCAAGGCATTCAGTGCGCAGTCACGGAGCAACAACTGAAGAGTGGTTATGTGGCCTACTGGCTCAATGAGGGCGGTCGTTCGGATTGCTGGCGTCAGGACTTCGAGAAGAACGATATACCTACGCTTGACACCAGTTTCCCCGCTGTTACTCCCTACACGCTTCCCTATCGCAACTATGGTTCCTACTTCGCCATCAACACCGTCAGCGACCTGAAGTCGTTGGCTGAATCCGTGAACGATGGCACCGTAACCGATGCTATTGTCGATGTCAAGGCCGACCTCAGCGACGATGAGTCCATCCTGATACCCATCGGCACCGAGGCACATCCCTTCCGCGGCGTCTTCCGTGGCAACGGACATACCATCAGCAAGCTCCATCTCACCAGTGACACCCGTGGTTTGGGACTCATCGGCATCACTAACGTCCGCACTGGTATCTACGACATCCATATCGCCCGCGAATGTACCCTTGTGAATACCGAGTATGGCGCAGGTAGTATTGTGGGACGCATCGGAGCCTCTCAGGATAACTCGTGGCTTGTCATCGATGGCTGCAGCAGCCGTGCCGATGTGACGGCCAGATTCAATGCCAGTGGTATTCTTGGCAACATGGCAAGCGACAAGTGCGTCAACACACGCATCTTCATCAGCAACTGTTTCTATAAGGGCTCTCTCACGCCTACCAGCACAAACAACTCTACCGGCGAGAGCTCCTTCATCTGCGGCTACGGCGGCAAAAAACTCACCGTTGAGAACTGTTTCACCGAGGCGTCCTTCAAGGGCAGCAATGCAGCTGTCGCCTTCCAGGAAGGCAAGGCCTTTGCCCGTGCCGACAATCCTGTCATCCGTAATTGCTATCAGTTCATCTCTACCACCGAGGGTATCACCACCAACCCCGCCTATATGCAGACGGATGTGGAAACCTACACCCAAGACGATTCTCGCAAAGGCTTCTTGACCTATAAACTCAATGGCTCGACCAACGATGTCACCAAGGGCCTCCGCTTCGAGAAGTCTCTTGGCACTGAAGATTGGATGCCGAGCATAGTTCCCGCCAATGTTGAAGGCAAGGGTGTCTATTACGTACGCACCATCACCAACACCCTTGGCACCATCGTACTGCCCTACGATGTAGTCTCCACTGCCGATGTTACCTTCTACACCCTTTCGGGTGCTGGCTCCGACGGCAGTCTGAACTTCCAAAGCGTTGAAACGCTCCCTGCCGGCACTCCCGCTCTCTTCCGCGCTGCCCAGAGGGGTACCCTGACCTTCGTGAGCTGCGGCAGTACCCTTGGCTACACCGTCAGCGAGAAGTCCTGGGGCGACTGGACCATGAAGGGCAACCTCAGCAGTTCCGAACTGTCCTTCTCCTTTAGTGAGCAGAACAACCCCATGTCCCGCCTCTACTACATCAGCAAAGGCAAGGTGATGAACGCAATGGATAACCTGAACATTGGTGAGTTCCGTGCTTACCTCGAAGGCCCCACCTATGGAGGCAGCAACTCCATCGCAGTCCGTCTTGACGGCGACGAAGTCACCCGCATCGAATGGAGCGAACTGGATGAGGCCGATGGCAATGCCCACGCAGTCTATGATCTGCAGGGACGTCGCGTCAGCAATCCGCAGCAAGGCATCTACGTTGTCGATGGCAAGAAAGTATGGATGAAGTAATTGAGTATTCACTTATAACCTTTCGATAGAACAATGAAAAAGACATATATGCGTCCGTCCGTGAAGGTCACCCTGTTGGAGACCATCAAGCCTTTGGCACAGTCCAATGTCACCGTTAAATTCGGTGGTCAGGAATTGTACGGTACTGCCGATGCCAAGGGACGCCGTGGTACATGGGGCGACCTTTGGGCTGAAGACGAAGAATAAACTGCTCCGGCAGAAATCCAGTGAAAGTGAAGTGGTCACAGCAATGCGGCCATTTCACTTTTTTTTGTTTGTCATGGCAGGGTGGGAGAGGATGGAACTGCACAAACTATCAAGCATCGATTCTTGACTTGTCATACGAAAAACGTCTCCAAATGCAAATGCAAAAAAACGAAAGTGACCGCGTGACCGCGTGACTTTTTGACTTTTCGAAAGGTTTAGAAAAGGCATGGACTTTCGTTGTAAATACTATAACGCAGATTGTCAGTAAGATAGAATTTTTCTGCTTGTGCGGTTTTAGGAGTTCTTCAATCATACTGAAATGACATTTTTCGGGATGGGATGAAAGAAGCCGCATTTTTCTGCGTGAGAGAAATATCCTGTTTCGTGTACTCTCGCGAGTGGCGGGTTTTACCATTCGGTCACGCGGTCACGCGGTCACGCGGTCATTTTTCGTTTTTTGCAATATGCGATTTGTCGGATAGTAAAATGCTATTATCTGGAATTCTTCACACATGCAGAAAAACCGTTTTTGGGGAAGGGATGGAAGAACCCCTTTTTTCTGTGTGAGAGAAAATGCTCCGTTTCATGTTATCTCGCGATTCGAGGTTTTGCCCTTTAGGCCCTCGGGAATGAATCATTTTTCGATTTTTTGTAATGTCCGATGGACTGGGTTAAAAATAAGATTTTGTTTCTTTTTCTTTCTTTATATATTTCTTTCTTTTTCTTTTTTTAAAGGAACGGGTATGTGTATAAACGTGTATTGCGCGTACGCGCAGGGAACGAAAATGACTCGTGACCGCGTGACCGGCGTGACTTTTTTGGGGGGGGGGAGAGAGAATGAAGGTGTGTCAGGTTCATCCGAATGAAGAGGCACAGACGCTGGCCGATTCGATGGGTGAGCGCAGAGCCGCCAGGCCATCGGCTGTTCATCCTTATCCATTCACGTCCATGCACGCACGCAGCGCCTGCGCCCATGAACCTCATATCTATACCAAAATAGCCCTCGAAGTGTGAACAAAAGTTAAAGTTTGGGCTTTTCGGCAAAATAATTGCCGAAAAATTTGCATATGTCAAATATTTTTTGTATTTTATAGGAAACAAAAATAAAAATTACTTTTATGCTGATTATTGAAACTTTTACTTTTCCAGACCAAATTTTTCATCCCCGAAGCGAAAATTTCGGGGACAGTGAAAAGAACGCTCTTTTGAAAGCGAAAGCGTTCCGATGGAAAAATAGTTGGAGCAATTTGTTTGCTTTTGTCGGAAGTAATGATTATCTTTGCCCCACTATTTCCATTGGAAGAAACAAGAATGTGAATTCAAGATTAATCTTAAATACCTATCGTTGAAAACTATGAAACGAATTTCTCTTCTCCTCCTTGCAGGATGCCTGATGGGCTGCCTGCTGTCCGCTTGCCAAGGAAAGCGCGTCGATGTGATCCTTGATACGGACGCCAACAATGAATTGGACGACCAGCATGCCATCGCCTACCTGCTGATGCACCAGGATCAGGCGAACATCATCGCTATCACCTCCAATGCCACCTTCTACGGGGGCGACGCGAAGGCACAGGCTGCCGAGGCACAGCGCGTGGTGGACCTGATGGGCCCGTTGGGCAAAGGGGTGCCGGTGATGGCTGGCGCCACGGCCAACTACGAGGATATACTGCCGCACATCGATGAGGCTTCGTTCGACGGCTGCGAGGTGGTGCAGTGCATCATCAAGGCGGCACGCCGCCACTCGCCCGACCGCAAACTGCTGCTGGTGCCGGTAGGCAAACTCACCAACATCGCGCTGGCGTTGGCCAAGGCTCCGGACATCGTGCCCAATGTGCACATCGTGTGGCTGGGTTCGAACTATCCGAATCGGGGCGAATACAACATGGAGAATGACATCCCCTCGGTGAACGCTGTCATCGACAGCGGGGCGGAGTTGGAGATTGCCATTGTGGCTTCGTCGGAGGGCATGCGTGGAACCGGTGAGGTAGGCATGGTACGCCGTGAGATGGTGGAACGCGTGGCAGGCAAGGGGCCGCGTGTGGCTCCCGTGGAGGGACGTGCCGGAGGGACCTTCACATGCGTGGGCGACTATCTGCTGAACCTCTTCGAGCAGTGCAGCACGGACGACAACTACTACCGCAGCCTGTTCGACATGGCTTGTCTGGCAACGGCACTCAATCCCGCCTGGGCAGAGGCAAAGGAGATCCCCGCTCCCCTGTTGGTGGACAAGGCTTGGCAGGAGCGTCCGGACAATGCACATAAGGTGAAGATTCTCTGCAACTTCGACCGCAATGCCATCATCGATGACTTTGTGGGACATCTGGACGAAATCACGGAGTGAAAGAGGTGAAGAGAATATATGTCAAACAGACAAAGAGAAAAAAGATAATGGGTTAAGGAAGTTCCATGCAACCAGAAGGTTTAGTGTTGGAGACTCTCTGATAATCTGATAGAAAACAGTTAATAAAAAAATAGATTATGTTTGTCGTTCAAAGTTATGCTCTGGCTGTGGTGCTCTGCGTGGTTACCATGATTTGCTGGGGATCTTGGGGCAACACGCAGAAGTTGGCTTCCAAGAGTTGGAGATATGAGTTGTTCTACTGGGATTATGTCATCGGCATCCTGCTGTTCTCGATTCTCACGGCGTTCACGTTGGGCAGCGTGGGCGAGGGAGGACGCAGTTTCCTGAACGACATCAGTCAGGTGGCTCCCGCTGCCTTCTGGAGTGCTGTGCTGGGCGGTGTCATCTTCAATGCGTCGAACATCCTGCTGAGTGCTTCCACCTCCATCGCGGGCATGTCGGTGGCCTTCCCCGTGGGCGTGGGACTGGCGCTGGCACTGGGCGTAGTGAACAACTATGTGCTGCAGCCCAAGGGCAATCCGTTGCTGCTGTTCGGTGGCATGGCGCTCGTCATCGTAGCCATCGTGCTCAACGGCATTGCCTCGTCGCGCAAGCCGAAGGGCGAGGCAGACAGCAAGAACACCCGCAAGGGCATCATCCTGGCCGTGTGTGCCGGCGTGCTGATGGCGTTCTTCTACCGCTTCGTGGCTGCGGCCATGGACCTCGAGAACTTCGAGAGCCCCGCTGCCGGCAAGGCCACTCCCTATACGGCATTCTTCATCTTCGCCCTGGGCATCTTTGCCAGCAACTTCATCATCAACACCTTCTGCATGAAGAAACCCTTCGTGGGTGAGCCTGTCACCTACCGCCAGTACTTCAAGGGAAGCATGGGTACACATCTGGTAGGCGTGCTGGGCGGTTGCATCTGGGGATTGGGAAGCGTGCTGAGTTACATCAGCGCCGGCAAGGCAGGTGCTGCCATCTCCTATGCGCTCGGTCAGGGTGCGCCTATGATAGCCGCCATCTGGGGCATCTTCATCTGGAAGGAGTTCAAGGGCTCCGGCAAGGGCACGAATGCCCTGCTCGCACTGATGTTCGTGTTCTTCATCGTGGGTCTCGCCTGCATCGTAGCAGCAGGCAACGCATAACCGTGTAGTCGTATGGAGAAGAAGAAAATCATCGTTGCAGGAAGCAGCAACACCGACCTCGTCATCCGCGTGAACCACATCCCGCAGCCCGGTGAGACCATCATCGGACAGGACTTCATGACCAACCAGGGCGGCAAGGGTGCCAACCAGGCCGTGGCAGCCGCTGCCATGGGCGACGGAGTGGTGTTCATAGCCCGTCTGGGCGACGATACCTTCGGCCACACATCGAAGGAAATCCTTGCCTCACGGGGCATCGACACACGGTTCGTCTCCCTTACCCCCGGCACACCCACGGGATGTGCCATGATAGCCGTCGATGACAGGGGCGAGAACTCCATCATCGTGGCAGGCGGTGCCAACGCCCTGCTGTCGCGTGCGGACATCGACGCAGCATCTGCCGTGATAGAGGAGGGCGCCCTGCTGCTGATGCAGTTGGAGTCACCCATCGACACGCTCGTGTATGCTGCCGAGAAGGCACATGCGGCAGGGGTGATGGTGGTGCTCAATCCTGCTCCCTTCCCGCAGGAACCCTTGCCCCAGGCATTACTGCGGAATGTGGATCTCATCATCCCCAACGAGACGGAGGCAGCCCGCATGACGGGGCTTCCGGTACAGACCGAGGAGGAGATACGGCAGGCCATGCTTGCCATCGTGGAAATGGGGGTGGAGCAAGTCATCATCACCGCAGGGGCTGCCGGCTCCTATGCACTGTCCGATGGAGCGTTTTACCATCAAGACGCCTACCCCGTGACGCCTGTGGATACCACGGCTGCGGGCGATACCTACTGCGGAACGCTGTGCGTGGCTTTGCGCGACGGCTGTCCGCTCCCGCAGGCCATGCAACGTGCCAGCGTGGCAGCATCGCTCAGCACCACCCGCATGGGGGCGTGGAACTCCATCCCCTCGCGCAGCGAAGTTGAACGTTGCTTGGGAGACTAAAAGTCAAAGAGACAAAGAGTTCATAGAAGACATAAGGATGTGACAATAACTCCAGAGAGATTGAAAGATAAATAACTAAAAATACATAGAAGAGATGAAAAGATTGTCAATCGTTTGTGTGCTGGCCATGCTGGGTATGGCTGCCACAGCAAAGGTCGAATTGCCGAATTTCATGGGTGACAACATGGTCCTGCAGCAGCAGACCGATGCCGCCTTGTGGGGAACCGCCACACCGGGCAAGAAGGTAACCATCCGTCCGGGTTGGACAAAGGAGAAGACCGTCGTGACGGCTGATGCCGAGACGGGCAAGTGGTTCACGCGCATCGCCACTCCGGCTGCGGGAGGACCGTATGACATCGTGTTCTCCGACGGCGAGAAACTGACGGTGAAGAATGTCCTCATCGGTGAAGTATGGTTCTGCTCGGGCCAGTCGAACATGGAGATGTTCGTCAAGGGCTTCGGCTCACAGCCTGTGGAGGGCTCTACGGAGGTCATCGCGTCGGCCAAGCCTTCGACACCCATCCGCATGTGCACGATACAGAAGCGCTCGATGTCCTGTCCTCAGGATACCGTCATCACAAAGGGTTGGCAGGTGAACGAACCGCAGGCCGTGGCCGATGCCAGTGCCGCTGCCTACTTCTTCGCCAAGACACTCTATGATGCCCTTGAGATTCCCATCGGACTGCTCATCAGCAACTGGGGCGGCAGCAGCATCGAGACCTGGCTCGACGAGAAGACCATCCGCGACGGATTCCCCGAGTTCGACCTCAGTTATCTGTCACTTGAAGGCAAGAACCTGGGCGACAACCACAAGCCCTGTCTGCTCTACAACGGACAAGTCCATGCGCTGGTGCCCTATACCTTCAAAGGCATGATATGGTATCAGGGTGAGACAAACCGCGGCAATCCCGACCAGTACGTCCGTCTGCAGACGGCGTATGCCGAGATGATGCGTCAGAAGTTCGAGGTGAAGGATGCTCCCTTCTACTTCGTGCAGATTGCTCCCTATCCCTATGGCGCTCCCAACGACTGGCAGAGCGGCTACTTCTGCGAGGCACAGCAGAAGACGCTGACGACCATTGCCCACAGCGGCATGGCTACCACGCTCGACATCGGCGAGTATGGCACCATCCATCCCTGCAAGAAACAACCCGTGGGACAGCGTCTGGCATGGCTCGCACTGCAGAACGACTACGGCGTGCGCGGCATAGAGGCTACTGCTCCTATCTACAAGAGCCTTGCCGTGGAGGGCAACAAGGCCGTCGTGACCTTCAATGTGGGACCGATGGGACTGGCTCCCATGGGAAAGTGGCTGGAGGGATTCGAGGTGGCTGGTGCCGACAAGGTTTTCCATCCTGCCAAAGCCATGCGCAAGAACGGCAACTCCGTGGAGGTGACCTGCGACGAGGTTCCTGAACCCGTGGCTGTACGCTACTGCTTCCGCAACTGGGGCGTGGGTACACTGTTCAACAACTTTGGCGTTCCTGCTGCTCCCTTCCGTACCGACGACTGGAAACTCTGACGACTGCTGCAGCGTGCCCGCTGACAGGGAGACGCAGAGCCTCGTCTGACAGCGGACGACACCGACATCCATGCACAAAAGAACGAAAACGGCAGGTTCCATCAACCGTGAGGTGCTGCGTCTGGCAGTGCCCAGCATCCTGGCCAACATCACCGTGCCCCTGGTGGGCATGGTGGATGTAGCCATAGCGGGACATATCTCCGATGCATCGGCTATCGGGGGCATTGCCATCGGCACCATGCTCTTCGACCTGCTGTACTGGAACTTCGGATTCCTGCGTGTGGGAACGGGAGGCATGACGGCCCAGGCCTACGGCCGACGGGACTTCGTCGGGGCTACCGAAATCTTCGCACAGAGCATCTCCATCGCCCTGGGTGCAGCGTTGCTGATATGGCTCATCGCCTGGCCCTTCCTGACGGGCGTGCTGGCGCTGGTGCCCTGCTCGGACGAGGTAGCGACATTTGCCCGCAAATACTTCTACATCCGCATCTGGGCAGCACCTGCCACACTGTCGCTGATGGCGTTCAAGGGGTGGTTCATAGGCATGCAGGACACCGTGTCGCCCATGATATGCGACATCGTGGTAAATGTTGTGAACATGGCTGCGAGTTTCGTGCTGGCTGTGTGGACGCCTCTCGGAGCCATCGGCGTGGCATGGGGTACCCTCATCGCCCAGTACACTGGTCTGGTCGTGGCGGTGACGCTGCTGCTGGTACGCTATCGGAAGCACTTCGTGGGACTGAACCTGCGGGCAACGCTCACCCGCAGCAAACTGCGCAGGCTGTTTGTGCTGAACGGCAACCTCTTCGTCCGCTCGCTCTGCTTCATGGTGGTGTATGTGGGCTTCACCTCGCTGACATCGAAGTACGGCGACGGACTGCTGGCTGTTAGTTCCATCATGATGAAGTTGTTCATGTTGTTCAGTTACTTCATCGACGGCTTTGCCTATGCCGGCGAGGCACTCACAGGACGCTTCTTCGGCGAGCGGAGCCGTACCCGTCTGGTGGAGGCTGTGCGTGTGCTCTTCGCCTGGACCATCGGCGTGGGACTCGTCTTCACGCTCCTCTACGCCTTGTGGGGCGAGGGCATGGTGCGGCTGATGACGTCGGACGCGACGGTCATCGAGGGCTCGCATCCGTTCCTGCCCTGGCTGGTAGCCATGCCGCTCATCAGTTGCGTGGCGTTCATGTGGGACGGCGTGTTCGTGGGGGCAACGGCCTCGGTGTCGATGCGCAATGCGATGATAGGCGCTGCGGTGGGCTTTGTCGTTGCCTGCCTGGCGCTTCAACCCCTGTGGGGCATACAGGCCATCTATGTGGGGTATTTCGTGCACCTCATCGTGCGTGCCTTGTGGCTGACGTTCGCCTGGCCGAAGACACGCGCCACCATCGCAGCATAGTTGCTGCGACAGTACGATATATTTCGACTCTTATTGTAGCGTATTTGATTCAGTGCCAAATTGATACGCCTGCGATAGTGCGGGCGGCGTCCGGTCGTCCTTGCATCAGGTCTTAGGAACGGCCATAGCCATTCTTTCATTCTTGATAGCCTTCGTTCCTGCGTTGATAGAGCGGAGAGCAAGCGTGACACACTCTCTCCGAGAGTGGCAGTGAGGGAGGAATTCACCTGCAAAAACACAAAAAACTTGCATAACGGGTGGTGGCATCAAAATAATTTCGTAACTTTACACCCTCAATCGATTCAAAAAAACAACCGAATATGAAAAAGACAATCTCACTGTGTGTGTTATGGACCTTGTGCACCGGACTCTGTCTGGCACAGTCCGTGGTGGACATCAGCGGAACATGGCAGTTCGCCATCGACCGCGACGATGTGGGCGAGGAGCAGAAATGGTTCAACCGTACCCTCGATGACACCATGCCGCTGCCGGGTTCCATGCCCGAGATGCTCAAGGGCGACGACATCAGCGTGAACACCGAATGGACAGGTTCGCTCTACGACAGTTCGTACTTCTACAATCCTGCCTTTGAGAAATATCGTCAGGAGGGTAACATGAAACTCACCTTCTTCCTCACGCCTGACAAGCACTATGTGGGACCCGCCTGGTATCGTCGCGAGGTTTCCATCCCCAAGGACTGGATAGGACAGCGCGTGGTGCTCTATCTGGAGCGTCCCCACTGGGAGACCACCGTGTGGGTGAACGGCAAGAAGGCCGGCATGCAGAACAGCCTGTGCGTAGCGCATGAGTTCGACATCACGAACCTCGTGAAGCGGGGCAAGAACACCGTGGCAATCCGCGTGGACAACCGCGTGAAGGATATCAACCCCGGTCCCGACAGCCACAGCATCACCGACCAGACGCAAGGCAACTGGAACGGTATCGTGGGACGCATGGAACTGCAGATGACGGAGAAGATGTACATCGAAGACCTGCAGGTATATCCCAATGTGAAGGACTATACCGCTGTGGTGAAGACCGTGGTGGTGAACAATACGGGCAAAACCGTGAAGGGAGCCATCGACTTCGTCGCCAAGTGCCAGAGCACCTCGCGCGGTACCCACTCGGTGAACGAAACCAAATACCACACCTTTGCCAAGGGCGTGCAGACCATCGTCGATACGCTCTTCATCAGCGAGCGTGCCCTGCTGTGGGATGAGTTCCATCCCGATGTGTACCGTCTGCAGACGCAACTGTGCGAGAACTACCTGGGCGTGCTCACCAAGACGGACCGTCAGTATACCACCTTCGGCATGCGTGAGTTCACCCTTGACGACCACTATTTCGTGGTGAACGGCCGCCGCACTCTGCTGCGCGGTACCGTGGAGAACTGCGACTTCCCTCTCACGGGCTATGCCCCCATGGACGTGGAATCGTGGGAACGCGTGTTCCGCATCTGCAAGAGTTATGGTCTGAACCACATGCGCTTCCACTCGTTCTGTCCGCCCGAGGCTGCCTTCACGGCTGCCGACAAGGTGGGCTTCTACCTGCAGCCCGAAGGACCGTCGTGGCCTAACCACGGCAGCAGCCTGGGCAACGGTGAGCCCATCGACGATTATCTGTGGGCTGAGGCTGAACGCATGGCAAAGGCTTATGGCAACCACCCGTCGTTCTGCATGATGGCCATCGGCAACGAGCCACGCGGCAACTGGGTAGAGTGGGTGACGAAGTTCGTGGACTATTGGAAGAACACCGACCCGCGCCGTGTCTATACCGGTGCTTCGGTAGGTGGCGGCTGGCAGTGGCAGCCCGGCAACCAGTACCATGTGAAGGCCGGTGCCCGTGGACTCACCTGGGACCGCATGCAGCCCAACTCTGCCGATGACTTCACCGGTAACAAGTTCCTCGCACAGGCACAGGAGGCCAACCAGCCCTATGTGTCGCACGAGACCGGACAGTGGTGCGTATTCCCTGACTTCGGTGAAATCCGCAAGTACACGGGCGTGAACAAAGCCCGTAACTTCGAGGTGTTCCGCGACATCCTGGCCGAGAACGACATGGCCGAGCAGGGACACGACTTCATGATGGCCAGTGGTAAACTGCAGGCTCTCTGCTACAAGAACGAGATAGAGAAGACGCTGCGCACACCCGACTATGCGGGTTTTGAACTGCTCGCGCTGAACGACTACAGCGGTCAGGGTTCGGCTTTGGTGGGCGTTACCGATGTGTTCTTCAATGCCAAGGAATATATCCATGCCGATGAGTGGCATCATTTCTGCTGCGAGACCGTGCCTCTGGCCCGACTGCCGCGCTTCGTCTACCAGACGGGCGACACGCTGTCCGCACAGGTGGAGATATCGCACTTCGGTGAAGAAGACATCAAGGGGGCAGACATCGTTGTCTACCTCTGTACTGAACTGAACGAGAAGATGATGGTGGGCTACTTCCGCAAGGACATCCCCACGGGAACCATCACCACAGTGGGAAATCTCGCTGTTCCCGTCGAGGAGGTGACACGTCCCACGAAGTACCGTCTGGAGGTGTTGGTGAAAGGAACAAACTTCGTCAACGACTGGGACCTGTGGTTCTACCCCGCTGCTCCTGAGGTGGAACAGGGCGATGTGTATGTCGCCTCTGAACTCGACCAGCAGGCTCTCGATGTGCTTGCCCGCGGCGGCGATGTGCTGCTGACGGCAGCCGGAAAGGTTACCTACGGCAAGGATGTGCAGCAGCAGTTCGTGCCGGTGTTCTGGAACACCAGTTGGTTCAAGATGCGTCCACCGCATACCACCGGATTGTTCATCAACGATGCCCATCCGCTCTTCAAGGAGTTCCCGACCGACTACTACAGCAATACGCAGTGGTGGGAATTGGTGAACAGGGCACAGGTGATGCTGTTCAGTGACTTCCCGCAGGGCTTCCAACCCTTGGTGCAGAGCATCGACACCTGGTTCCTGTCGCGTAAAATCGGCATGCTCTTCGAGGCCCGTGTTGGAGGCGGACGGCTGATGATGACTACCATGGACATCGACAGCGACCTTGACTCCCGCATCGTGGCCCGACAGATGCGCAAGGCCATCCTCGACTATATGAACTCGCCCTACTTCCGTCCGCAGTACGAAGTGGAGGTGGAGCGTGTGCAGGACCTCTTTACCAAGGAGGCTCCTGCTGTGAATATGTTCACCAAGAGTTCTCCCGATGAACTGAAGCCGAAAATCAATTGACAGTCATGAAGAAGCCGATACTTCTCTTCATCATCCTGACGGTCACTCTGGCAGCCCATGCCCAGACCTTTGACTTCACCGGCAATCGCAAGTTGGAGGAGGGGGTGATTGCTGTCACTCCCGACATGCGCTACACGGCAGAGAGAGGATATGGCTATGACTTTGTGGATGCTCCCGAGAAGGGTGGAAAGGCACCTTTCTTCTTCTCTGTGGCTGTTCCCGACGGCAACTACCGCGTGACGCTGACCATAGGCTCGAAACGGAGCGCAGGAAACACCACCGTGAGAGGAGAGTCGCGTCGGCTGTTCTTTGAGAACATCTCCACCCGGAAGGGCGAACAGAAGGAACTGGTCTTCTGCGTCAACAAGCGCACTCCCGTCATCGATGCTCAGGAGAGCGTACGCATCAAGGACCGTGAGCGAGGAAAACTCAACTGGGATGACCGGTTGACACTCGAAATCAACGGCCCCCAACCCCAACTGGCACGCATCACCATAGAACCTGCCGACGACGAGGTAACAACCGTCTACCTTTGCGGCAACAGCACTGTGGTGGACCAGGACTACGAGCCCTGGGCATCGTGGGGACAGATGATTCCCCGCTGGTTTGACGAAGGGGTGAGCATCGCTAACTATGCCGAGAGCGGCGAGAGTTGCAACTCGTTCATCGGGGCAGGGAGACTGAAGAAGATTCTCTCGCACCTGAAGTCGGGTGACTATCTCTTCGTGGAGTTCGGACACAACGACCAAAAACAGAAGGGCCCTGGCAAGGGGGCTTGGTATAACTTCTCCACTGAACTGAAGACTTTTGCCGACGAGGCTCGTCTGCGTGGTGCCACGATTGTTTTCGTCACTCCCACTCAGCGACGCAGTTTCGATGCAGAAGGCAGGATACAAGAGACACATGGCGACTATCCCGATGCCATGCGTGCGGTGGCCCAACGGGAACAGATACCCCTCATCGAACTGCATGACATGACGCGCACCTTCTTCGAAACCCTAGGTGTAGAGGGCTCCAAGCAGGCACTCGTCCATTATCCTGCCAACACCTATCCCAACCAGCCGAATGCCTTGGCCGACAATACGCACTTCAATGCCTATGGTGCCTATGAGGTGGCAAGGATGGTGGCAGAGGGCATCCGCACATTGGGACTGCCGTTGGCCGAACATCTGCGCGATGACAGTGTTCCCTTCGATGTGGCTCATCCCGATGATCCTGCAACCTTTCATTGGGACGACAGTCCCTTCATTGAAGTGCAGAAACCGGATGGAAATTAGGACGCTTACCCCCTGAGTCCTGTGAGATGCACTGACGCATCCTGCCGGACAAACGAACGATGTCGTTTTCAACAAACATTATACGATGAAGAAGATAATATATGCCCTCGTGGCGCTGATGTGCAGCATGGGACTGACTGCACAGGAGTGGCCCGCAGTGACGCAGACCGCCAAGCCGGCATCGCGCTGGTGGTGGTTGGGCAGCGCCGTGGACAAAGAGAATCTCGAATGGAACATGCGCACCTATGCCGAGGCCGGCATCGGAGAACTGGAAATCACACCCATCTATGGCGTGCAGGGAAACGAAGCAAACGACATTCCCTTCCTTTCGCCCGAGTGGATGGAGATGCTGCGCTACTGCTATGCGATAGGGGAGGAGACCGGCATCAAGATTGACATGAGCACCGGTACGGGATGGCCCTTTGGCGGTCCTACGGTGAGCGAAGAGGATGCGGCATGCAAGGCACTGTTTGATAAAGACGAGCAAGGCAACATCACGTATGCTGTCGGCAAGACCAAGCAGAAGGTGAAACGTGCTGCCCCTGGTGGTGAAGGATGGGTCGTGGACCACTACGACAAGGATGCCGTCCGTCGTTATCTGGATGGCATTGCCAAGGCTTTCAAGGAAACCGGCACGCCGGTGCCCAACAACTTCTACAATGACTCGTACGAGGTATATGGAGCAGATTGGACTACCCATTTCCTGAAGGAATTTGCCCGCCGTCGGGGATATCGCCTCGAAGAACATTGGGCTGAATTTCTCGACCCTGGCATAATGACGCAAGAGGTCCCTCTCGACCCCGATGCTGTACTCCCTCTGCCTGAGCGCAGCGATGCCACCTGTCGTATCGTCAGTGACTACCGTCAGACTCTCGGCGAACTGCTCAACGAGTATTTCTCGAGCCAGTGGACGACATGGGCACACAAGCAGGGCACCATCACCCGCGGTCAGGCTCATGGCAGTCCTTCGAACCTCATCGACACCTATGCACTGTACGACATCCCTGAATGTGAAGGGTTCGGACTCAGTCCTTTCGGCATCAAGGGACTGCGTGTGGACAGCATACGCAAGAAGAATGATGCGGATTTCACGGTATTGAAGTACGCCTCCAGTGCCGCACATATCAGCGGTAAGCCCTTTACCAGCAGCGAGACTTTCACCTGGCTCACCGAGCACTTCCGCACCAGCCTCAGCCAATGCAAACCGGATATGGACCTGATGTTCATAACCGGTGTCAACCATGCATTCTTTCATGGAACCTGCTACAGTCCCAAGGACGATCCCTGGCCAGGGTGGAAGTTCTACGCTTCCATGGACATGTCGCCCACCAATCCGCAGTGGGAGGATGCCAAGGCCTTCTTCGATTACATTACCCGTTGCCAGAGTTTCCTGCAGATGGGCAAGCCCGACAATGATTTTCTGGTTTACCTGCCCATCTGGGACATCTGGCACGAACAGCCGGGACGATACCTGATGTTTGACATCCACAAGATGCGCAGCAAGGCACCCCGTTTCATCGAGGCTGTAAACAACATCTGCGATGCCGGCTACGATGTGGATTATATCAGCGATGCGTTCCTTCTGAAGACCAAGGTGAAGAGAGGTGAACTTGTTACCCCCGGCAAGGCTGCCTACAAAGCCATCATCGTGCCTGGTGTGCACTTGATGCCAGCAGAAACGCTTGCAAAACTGGAGAAACTGTCCCGGAAGGGCGCCAAGGTGGTGTTCATGGGTGGACTGCCCGAGGATGTGCCCGGCTATGGCACTTATGACAAGCGTCACAAGACATTCCGAAAGGTGCTGACCAAACTGCAGAAGGATGACATCCTCATCGGCACCGATTATAACGAGACGCTGGAGCAATGTGGCGCACGCTATGAGAGCATGCGTCGGCCGTGGTGTGGACTGCGCGCTATCCGCCGCGTCAACGATACGGGGTATCACTACTTCATTAGCAATCTTCAGGATCATGACGTGGAGTTAGTCATTACCCTCGCTGTGGACTGTGCCGATGCCCTCTTCTTTGACCCGATGACAGGCTGTGTGGGACGTCCGATCTACAATGGCTCGAAGGTTCTCATTCAACTGAAGTCTGGCGAGAGTATCATCCTGCAAACCTTCAATGAGCCCCTCACTACAGAGGTCTCTGACTGGGAGTATGTGCAACCCACTGAAGGGAGTGTCACGATAGACAGCGGATGGTCGTTGTTGTTCGCGAAGAGCACACCTTTCATCGACGGCATCTTCCGCATCGACAAGCCTTGTTCGTGGACGGAGATTGAAGGATGTCCTGAGCTGCAGACGAACATGGGCACGGGCATCTATACGGTCACTTTCAACCTGCCGCAGACGGCTGCCGACGAATGGCTGCTCGACTTGGGCGATGTGCGTGAGAGTGCACGTGTATTCATCAATGATGATTTTGTCGGCACGGCATGGTGCGTCCCCTACCAGTTACGGGTGGGCAAGTACCTTCATCCCGGTGAGAACAGTCTGCGCGTGGAGGTCACCAACCTCCCTGCCAACCGCATCGCAGAAATGGACCGCGAGGGAATTCCCTGGCGGAAGTTCAAGGACATCAACATTGCCGACCTCCAGTATAAGAATACGAAGTACGACTGGTGGGAGCCTGTTCCTTCGGGCTTGAACAGCAGCGTGCAACTCATTCCCTGCAAAGTGATGACCAACACCTCCATGATGGAGGAACTGAAAGGGGAAAGCGATGTAATCCGGCTTCATTGATTCCCTCAAAAAGCAGAAAGAAACCGATATCTCCCATACAGCAGTGGTTGGAATATCTGGGTTAGAAGGTAAACCTCAAACATACGGAAAAAATAAGAAAACGATAGAAAAATGACAATTGGAAAGATGTTCAAGAACATCATGCCGTTTGTGAAACCTTACAAATGGCTGGTGGTCGGTACGTTGGCCATGACCTTCATCGGGTCCTTGGCTGCCCAGGTAAACGCAGTGGTCCTCGATTGGACCGTCGATAAAATCAATGCCCTCATCCCCTTGGGCGAGGGTCAATGGGGGGAGGCTATCCGCATCCTCACCATCATATCGGGTATCTTGCTCGGCAAGGAGGTGTTGGCTGCCGTCATTACCTTCGCACAACGTTTCTACGGTGAACGTATGCGCATCCTCGTGTCGCGCGACATGGCACAGGCCGTCATCGAGAAGATGCTCACCTTCCGTGTGGCCTTCTTTGCCGCCGACAACAACGAAGCCGGTAAACTCCAGACACGTATCGACCGTGGTGTGGAGAGCCTTTCGAACACAGTGAAGAACTTTTTCATCGACATCCTGCCGCAGTTCACCAGCGCCATTCTTGCACTCATACTGATGTATGCCGCCAATGTCTATGTGGGTATCGTAGCAACCTGCATCGTACCCATCTACTTCTACATCACCTGGCGTCAAGCGAAGAAACTCAAAGGATGGCGGCGTAACATGCGCTCCTATCGTGAGGCGAAGAGCCACGGCATCATGAATATCATCGAAAGCATCACCGTCATCAAGTCGTTCAACCGTGAACGCATCGAAGGCGACAAGCAACTCGAACTGCAGAACAACCTCACCCAGAACCAGATGGAGACCCGGCGCCTGTCGTACCTGTTCGATGGCTTGAAATCGTTCGTGGAACAGATTGGCACCGTGCTCATCATCATCCTCACCGCCTATCTGGTGCTGTCGGATTATCCCGGTATGAGCATCGGCAAGATTATGTACCATGTGATGTTGTTCAACAATGTATCGGCACCCATCCGTCAACTTCACCGCATCTACGATGACATGAACGATGCCCTGATCTATGCCGAGGGCTACTTCGACATCCTCGAAGGTGATGTCCATGTCGAGGCATCGGGCACCTACCGTCCCGAGACCGTGAAGGGTGAATTTGAAATCAAGGATGTGGACTTCACCTATCCCAATGGCACGAAAGCCCTCCACAACATTAACATGAAGATTGCTCCGGGAAAGATAACGGCTTTGGTGGGCCTTTCGGGTGCGGGAAAGAGTACGGTCGTCAACCTGCTTGATAAGTTCTACGAACCCGACTGCGGCTCCATCACTCTTGACGGCGTGGACCTGCGCGAGTGGGATACGCAGTACCTGCGTGACCATATCGGGTTGGTGCTGCAGAAGAACCATATCTTCGATGGTTCGATAGAGGAGAACATCAAGTACGGCAATCCCAATGCCACCCACGACGATGTGGTGGAGGCAGCCAAGAAAGCATACCTCTACGACCAGGTTTCGAAACTGCCGAATGGCTTTGAAACCAAGGCCACAATGCTCAGTGGCGGTCAGCAGCAGCGTGTTGCCATCGCCCGTATGTTCATCAAGAATCCTCCCATCATCTTCCTCGATGAGCCCACAGCCAGTCTCGATGCCATTGCCACCGAGCAAATCAAGGGCAGCATCGATGCTATCAAACGCGACCGTACGGTTATCATCATCTCGCACAATATCAGCCAGATCATCGACAGCGAGATGACCTATGCGATGCAGAATGGCCGTGTGGAACAGAGCGGCAATACCGAGGAGGTATATCGTCGTGGCGGCATATACAAGGAGATTATCGATGCCAGTGCCCGCAGTCTCAACATTGAGAAGATTGCCGACTTGCTGGATGATGGATGCATCAACAACAGTGTCGTCGTGGGCTCCCACGATGCCTGACGCCGAGAGCGCATCTGATATGACAAATGAATATCATAAATAGTAATACAATATGAAAAGAATCCTATTGACAGCGGCTGTAGTGTGTGCCGCGTTATCCGTTCAGGCTGTCACCCCGTTGTGGCTGCGTGATGTACAGATATCCCCCGATGGCTCGCAGATCGCATTCTGCTATATGGGCGACATCTATACCGTGTCTTCGGAAGGTGGAGAAGCACTTCGCCTCACGACTCTTTCGAGTTATGAGAGCAATCCTGTCTGGAGCCCCGACGGCAAGCAGATTGCCTTTGCCAGTGACCGTTACGGCAACTTCGATGTCTTTGTGATGCCTGCCTTCGGAGGCAATGCCACCCGTCTGACATTCAACTCCGCATCGGAAATTCCCACCACCTTCACTCCCGACGGAAAGGATGTGCTGTTCACCGCAACCATCCAGGACCCCGCATCCAGCGTGGGCTATCCGACAAATAGCCTGCCCGAACTCTACTCCGTGCCCGTAGTTGGCGGCAAGAGTGTGCAGGTACTCGGCACTCCGGCTGAGGCTGTCTGCTATAGCCCGAAGGGCGACTTCTTCCTCTATCAGGACCGCAAGGGCTATGAGGATGAATGGCGCAAACACCATATCTCGTCCATCACCCGCGACATCTGGCGCTACGATGTGAAGAGCGGCAAGCATACCAACCTCACGGCGCGTGCCGGTGAGGACCGCAATCCCATCCTCAGTGCCGACGGCAAGACGGTGTACCTGCTGAGTGAGCCCCCTGCCACCACTGACGGACATCCCGTGCCGGAAGGATGGCAGACGAGCATCAATGTCTATTCCTTCAACATGAAGGACCCCAAGACGCTCGCCCCCGTCACCTCGTTCGATACCCATCCCGTACGCTTCCTCAGCAGGGGCGGTGACAGACTTTGTTTCACCTGGAACGGCGAAATCTATACCCAGTTGCTCACGGGGTCTGCTGAACCCGTCAAGGTTCCCATCACCCTTACCCGTGATGATGAAAACCGTCCGGACCGCATGACAGCCTCATCCGGTGCCGGTTCTCCTTGCGTGAGCCCCGACGGCAAGCAGGTGGCCTTCATCGTGCGCGGTGATGTGTTCGTAACTTCGGTGGAATACAACACCACCAAGCAGATTACCGATACGCCTGCGGCAGAACGCGGCGTGGCTTTCGGACACGACAACCGTAGCATCGTCTATGCTTCAGAACGCGATGGTGTTTCACAACTCTATACGGCCAAGATTACCCGTGACGACGATCCCAACTTCCCCAATGCAACCCTTCTCACGGAGGAACCGCTGATTCCCGACCTTTCTGTGGACCGCGGGTATCCCACCTTTTCGCCCGACGGCAAGGAACTGGCCTTCATCGAAGACCGTGCTCGTCTGATGGTGCTGAACATGGAGTCGAAGGAAATCCGTCAGATTACCGATGGCTCATGCTGGTTCTCCCGCAGTGGAGGCTTCGAGTATGATTGGAGCCCCGACGGCAAGTGGTTCACCCTTGACTATACACCCAACGGCCACGACCCCTATTATTCCATTGGCGTGGTATCGTCGGACGGCAAGGGCGAAGTCATCGACCTCACCGGCAGCGGCTACATGTGTGGCAATCCCCACTTCGTCCTTGACGGCAATGCCGTGCTCTTCCAGAGCGACCGTTACGGTATGCGTTCGCATGGCTCTTGGGGCTCTCTCGAGGATGTATTCATCTGTTTCCTCAATCAAGACAGTTACGACCGTTTCCGTCTTTCCAAGGAGGATTATGAGCTCCTCAAGGAGGTAGAGAAGAAGGCAAAGGAAAAGGCTGAGAAGAAAGATGAGAAGAAGGATGAAAAAGCCGACAAGAAGAACAGCAAGAAAACCGACAAGAATGCCGAGAAGAAGGATGAGCCGAAGGAAGAAAAGGCTGACGAGAAGAAGACTCCTGCCGTTGAACCCGAAGGTATCCAGGACCGTATCGTCCGTCTCACTCCCCACAGTGGCAGTCTCGGCGATGCCATTCTCTCGAAGGACGGCGAGACACTCTACTACATCGCTTCGTACGAAGGCAGTTCCGACCTCTACAAGATGGATTTGCGTAAGCGTGAGACAAAGGTCATCAGCAAGGGTGCCGGTGGCGGCAGTTTCCAGACCGACGGCGAGCAGAAGACAATCTTCCTCCTTGGCGGCAGCCTGAGGAAACTGGACGGTGACAACCTCAAGCCCATCTCGTTCACGGCCGAGTACCATGTGGACCATGCTGCTGAACGCGAAGCCATGTACAACTATGTCTGCCGCGAGGAGCAGGAACGCTTCTACTGCGAGAACATGCATGGCATGGACTGGAACGCACTCACCGAAAACTACCGCACCTTCCTGCCCCATATCTCCAACAACTATGACTTTGCCGAACTGCTCAGCGAACTGCTGGGTGAACTGAATGTCTCCCACACGGGTGGACGCTACCGTCCCTCACTGGCTACCGAAGGCACGGCATCTCTGGGTCTCCTCTACGACATGACCTTCAAGGGCGACGGCCTGAAGGTAGACGAAGTGGTGAAGGAAGGTCCTTTCGATCATGCAGGCATGCAGTTGGAGAAGGGGGATGTGATTACCGCCATTGACGGACAGACCATCACACCCGAACAGGACATCAGCCAACTTCTCGTTGGCAAGGCTGGCAAGAAGACGCTCGTGAGCATCAAGGGCAAGGACGATGTCGTCGTGCTGCCTATCTCTTCCGGTACCTTCAACAGTCTGCTTTACAACCGTTGGGTGAAGGCTCGTGCTGCTGATGTGGAGAAGTGGTCGAAGGGCCGTCTGGGCTATGTCCATATCGAGAGCATGAACGATGCATCATTCCGTACCATCTACAGCGATGTGCTGGGTAAGTACAACAAGTGTGAAGGCATCGTCATCGATATTCGTCACAACGGAGGTGGCCGTCTGCACGAAGATGTGGAGATTCTCTTCTCGGGCGAGAAGTACCTCACACAGGTGGTGCGCGGACACGAATCGTGCGACATGCCGAGTCGTCGTTCCAACCTGCCTACCATCATGGTACAGTGCGAGGACGATTACAGCAATGCTCATGGCACGCCTTGGGTTTACAGCCATCAGCATCTCGGCAAGTTGGTTGGCATGCCCGTTCCCGGAACTATGACGAGCGTGAACTGGGTAACCATGCAGGATCCCTCAATGGTATTCGGCATCCCCGTCATCGGCTACCGCACGGCTGAGGGTTACTACCTCGAGGATACACAACTGGAGCCCGATATTCGCGTCGAGAATACTCCCGAGGATGTCGTGCGCGGCGAAGATGCACAACTCCGTGCTGCCGTGGAGGAACTGCTCCGCGAAATCGATGCCAAATAAATTTGTGTAACCCCCTTCGTTTTCAATTTTGAACTTTGATACGGAATTTTTGATGCATCATTATTTTATTTTGATGCAACAAAATTCAAAATCATCGCATCGAAAATTCCGTTTCAAAGTTCTTTTTTCTTTTCATATCAATTCTTTTTTCAGCCATTGCCTTTATTCTCCAATTTATTATCAATAGCCAGATACTTATAATCTCAGTTAATTTTGGTGGCATATCCGTCAAATAAAGTGAAATCTTTGCGCTCGGCTTGCACAATATTTGGAAAAACGTCCGGCCCGCCCTATCTTTACATTCGCGTTTCGATAGGGGCTAGTTTGAAAAAACACTTAAAAATTTGTTTTTTCACTCGTTTCGCCCTATCTTTGCAATCTCGAAGAAAACAACTGACAGAACAATGAAACGATTCCATACCGTCATCGTGACGATGCTTCTCTTCTGCCTCTCGGGCCTGGCTGCCAACGAAACCGTTGTTCCGTCAGCCACCTGTGCATTTGCAGTACGCGACACGACCACACTCTATCTCGATATCTATGCACCTGCTGCAGGCAGCGTGACAACCATCGACGGGAAAGACAAACCTGCCGTGCTGTTCGTCTTCGGAGGTGGATTCATGGAGGGGAGTCGCAATGAGCGGTCTCATCAGCGTTGGTTCAAGATGCTGACCGATGAAGGATATCCGGTTGTAGCCATCGACTATCGTCTGGGCTTGAAGGGATTTCATGGCGCCGGCATCAATAAAGCCTTCATTGCAGCCACCAAGAATGCCATCGACATGGCCGTTGACGACTTGTATGCCGCTACCTTGTGGCTGTTGGAGCATGGCGCTGAGTATGGCATTGATGCCCGCAACATGGTTGTGTCGGGTTCCTCGGCAGGAGCCATCACGGTCATGCAGGCCGAACTGGAACTTTCCAACCGCACTGAGTGCTGTGCCTCGATTCCCGAGGACTTCAACTATGCCGGCGTGATGTCGTTCGCTGGTGCTGTCTACTCCCTGCACGGCACTCCGAAGTATGCCAACGAACCTTGTCCCATCCTTCTGTTCCAGGGCAAGGAGGACAAGATTGTCGCCTATGGAAAGATTGCAATCGGCCGTCTGTTCTTCGGTGGTACCAAGCCATTGGCAAAGGTGTACCGCAAGAACGGTTACAACTACAATGCTTTCCGCTATCTGAACCATGGCCATGAGATAGCCAACAATATGATACTCAGTTTTCCTGAGGAGATACGCTTCCTCGAGACCAATGTGGTACGAGGCCAAAAGCGCATCATAGATACCGAGATAAATGATCCTGACGTTCCCTTCCCCGACTGGGGCAAGGGCGATTATACCTTGCTCTACAAGTAATCTCCGTTACACGCATGATAGTACATTCAAAACAAGAAAAGAAAATGAAGAAGAATATCTTTCTATCGACCTGCCTGCTGCTCTCTTTCCTTTTGGTAGGATGCGGCAATAATGATGAATTTGAAGGTGGTTTCAACTCCAAAGAATATGATGGAGATGCAATGATGAATCTTGAACCGCTGACGGATTTGCCCGGCAACGACGACCGCTTCAGCGAAATCGTAGACAATCCTTTCGTCAAGGTGTCCGACGAGCCCGTTTCCACCTTCTCCGTCGATGCTGACGGTGCTGCGTATGGCATCATGCGCAAATATGTCAACATGGGTTATACGGTCAACAAGTCCTCGGTACGTATTGAGGAATACCTCAACTACTTCACCTTCGACTATGCGGCTCCTGCCGACGACCATACCGTAGCCATCAACGGCGAGGTGGGCGTGTGCCCTTGGAATACCGAACACCGGCTGATGCGTCTTGGCATCAAGGGCAAGAGCCTCGATGCCGACCAGATGCCGCAGGCCAACTTCGTCTTCCTCGTCGATGTGTCAGGCTCCATGGACAGCAAGGACAAGATTGAACTGCTCAAGTCGGGCCTCATCGAACTCACCGACCAACTCAATCCCGAGGACCGTATCTCCATCATCACCTACTCAGGTGAGGTGAAGAAACTCCTCGAGTCCACCAAGGCCAAGAATGCCCATGAAATAAAGAACGCCATCAAAAAACTCTCTGCCGAAGGCTGTACGGCGGGAGGCAAGGCTCTCGAGATGGCTTACAAGGAGGCGCTCGCCAACTATATCATCGGAGGCAACAACCGCGTCATCATGGGCACCGACGGAGACTTCAATGTCGGCGTCACCGACACCGACTTACTTGTCAGCATGGTCGAAAGTTATGCTCGTCAGGGAATCTACATGACTTGCTGTGGTTTCGGAACGGGCAACCTCAACGACAGTATGATGGAGAAAATCTCCAATGCCGGCAATGGAACCTACAACTTTATCGACTGCGAAAAGGAAATGATGAAGGTGTTTGTGAACGAACGCGAACGCTTCTGCGCTGTTGCCAACGATGCCAAGTGTCAGGTCACCTTCGACAGCACCCTCGTCAGCAGTTATCGCCTCATCGGTTACGAGAACCGTGTGATGAGCAACGAGGATTTCACCGACGATACCAAGGATGCAGGTGAGATTGGTGCAGGACAGACCATCACCGCTCTCTACGAAGTGGTGCCCACCGAGCAGTTCGAGACGTGCTTTGCCGAATCACATACCAACCGCCATCCCTTTGCCACCTTTGATTTCCGCTATAAGAAGTCTCTCTCCGATGCCTCTCTTCCCCTACAGTTGACGTTGGCGGTCGAGGATATGTACGACAACACGCTCCAACTCCTGCCTACTTCCGAGAACTTCCGTTTCGCTGCAGGTGTGGCTTCGTATGGCATGGTGCTGCGCGACTCTCCCTACAAAGGAAATGCCACGCTGGGCTCAGCCATCGAACTGGTACAGTCTGCCTGCTCCTTCGACCCTCATGGCTATCGTAAGGAACTGGTACAGTTGATGGGGAAATACGATACGAAAGATAATAAACTTGAGTAAATCAATCAAATGCAGTAAGATATGAAACCTTCCCGTCTGTCTCTCATCTCCCGTCTCTGTATGGCAGTGCTCTCCTTGCTTGGCTTTGCCTCATGCGATGAACCCATGTGCGAGTACGGTTGTCCCAATCGGGATTTTAAGATTACCGGTACGGTTACCGATGTTGAAGGAACGCCCATTGAGGGCATCCGTGTCATTCTGCCCGAAACGGGCTACGATTATGAGCTGAAGCAGTCTGTCAATGATACAGTCTTCACCGATGCCAAGGGTCAATACATCACCAATGAACATAATGCCTGTCTAATAGTTGCCGGTGGAGGTATCTTCTTCGACGATGTTGACGGTGATGCTCATGGAGGCACTTTTGCTTCCGACTCCATCGCATCGCAAGATGTGAACAATGCTCCTTCCAAACAGTACAAGAAGGGTGATGGCAACTGGTATGAGGGAGGTTTTGAGTATACCGTCAACAAGACCCTCAAGAAGGTGAAGGACTCCTCTGGGGATAAATGAAAGAAACGATGAACAAGCGCAAGAAATCACTGCTCGCTTCGCTCCTGCTGGGACTGATTGCCCTGCTGGGTTTCCATTCCTGTTCCACTCCCGAGGAGATAGAGACAAACCCCTATGTCCGCAACGACTCTGTCGGTAATATCCGTCTTATGTACGGTGTCCCACCCCGTGGATATATTCAGGAGAGGAAGTGAGCCGCGTTCTCTGCGCTCGTCATAAAACTGTCTCGCAGCCTTCCGTATCATCTTCCGTCCTCCGTCCTCCGTCCTCCGTCTTCCGTCTTCTGTCTTCCGTCCTCCGTCCTCCGTCTTCCGCCCTCCCATGAACCTCCGTCGTCGTATAGCCCTTGAGGCTTTCCGCAAGTTGCAGAATGATTTTGCCAGCGAGCACCCATTGCGGCAACTCTTCTGGGAGTGCACGCTCCGTTGCAATCTCAACTGTCGGCATTGCGGCAGTGACTGCAAGGTGAAGAGCGAGAGTCCCGATATGCCTCTGGCAGACTTCCTGCGCGTCCTCGACCAAGTGGCCGAACGTACCGACCCACATAAGGTCTTTGTCATCGTCACGGGTGGAGAACCCCTCATGCGTCCCGACCTCGAGGCATGCGGACGTGCCATCTACGACAAGGGCTTCCCGTGGGGCATGGTCACAAATGGTCTGGCCCTCACCCCGCAACGCTTTGAGCGTCTGCTGCAGAGCGGCCTACACACCGCTACCGTCAGCCTGGACGGACTGGAGGAGGACCATAACTGGATGCGTGGCAATGGCAGCAGTTTTGCCTGTGCCACACGTGCCATCCGTCTCATGGCCGGTCAGAAGGACTTTGTTTTCGATGTTGTCACCTGTGTCAATCGCCGCAATATTGGACATCTGGCGGAAATCCGAGATTATCTGCTCTCATTGGGAGTGAAGGCATGGCGTCTCTTCACGGTTTTCCCCTCGGGCCGT
>R22__coassemble_284_pt1 | contig 37464 bp, 21 predicted proteins | sample R22__metabat2_low_PE_006 | metagenome-assembled genome bin R22
GTTGCTCAGGTACTTAAAAAGTTTATTTTATAATAGTGTTGCGGAATTAAGGTAATAATATTTGTGAGCATGAAAAAAACATCTTATCTTTGCGCGTTCGTAAGAGTGTATTATCTAATTATTCGAATGAGAGTGTATTTTTTGAAAAATTAATAACAACCATAAAATCTGATAGAAATTCAGTCATGAAGAAAATCACAGTTGCATGTATGGGCCTAGCCCTGCTCGCCACGGCATTTCTGACGAGTTGCGTTGAAGACATCAACAAAGACAACCGCTACACGTTCACGGGTCAGACCGTCGGACAGTTCCTGCTCGACAATGATGACTTGTTCCACGATTTCAACTACATCCTTGACCGTGCCGGCAAGATGGGCCTTCTGAAGGCCTACGGTGAATACACCGTCTTCGCCCCCACCAGCGAGGCTGTAGCCCGTTACCTGGTGGAGCAGGACAGCATCTGGCGTGCTTCCCTGTTGCCGGGTTCAAAGAAAGAGATCTGGACAGGTATCACCTCTCCCGTCCTCGAGGATCTGAGCGACTCGATGTGTGTGGAAATCGCCAACACCCACATCCTCGCTGCCCAGCTGCTCACCACCGACATGGAAGGTGACGTCGTGCCGGCCATGAACCTCAACGACCGCTACCTCACCATGACCTTCGATGTGGACAAAGACCTCCACAGCGTCATGTATGTCAACGGTGCCCGTATGCTGGCCTTCGACGAGGAACTCGAGAACGGTATCGTCCACACCATGGGTTCCGTCCTCAACCCCTCCACCAACACCGTTCCCACCCAGATCGAGAACATGAAGTTCCTCTCCATCTTCTACGAGGCACTGCAGCGTACCGGTCTGGAGGACAAGATGCAACTCTACAAGGACAACAGTTACAAGCCCGCCGAAGAGATCTGCTCCAATGCCCACTGCGGTGGTGCCCTCCCCTATCCTCCTTCGCGCTACTATGGATACACCGCCTTCTGTGAGCCCGACGAGGTATTCAACGAGTACGGCATCTACAACATCGACGACCTCTACCGTCAGTGCAAGAAGTGGTATCCCGATGCCACCGACGACCAGTTCACGAGCGAGAACAACGCCCTCTACCAGTTCATGGCCTACCACCTGCTCGACTACCATCTCCTCTACACCCGTCTGGTATTCTACAACCTGCAGGGCAACACCAACGGTACGGTATACAACAGCGAGATCAAGTTCCCGCGTACCAGCGACCGCTACGAGTACTACGAGACCTTCCAGGGCACCCTGCTGAAGATCATCATGCCGCGCAGCAGCAATGTCAGCGGTGTTGACCGCGACGGCGTCAACCGCACCCTCAAGGGCTGCATCTTCCTGAACTATGCCAAGGAAGCCGTCAATCCGTCGGATCCCTTCCACTCCACCGTGGGCAAGAAGGAAATCCCCGTGGGCATCCGCGTCATGGATCCCGCCGAGATACAGGCCGACACCATCCGCTATCCCGGTTTCAACCAGGAAGCCCTCAACGGTTCCATCCACCTCATCGACCGTCCCCTCATCTACGACGAGGATGTCATGGTGGGCTATGTGCTCAACTGCCCCATCCGCATCGACTTCGCCGCACTCATCCCCGAACTCACCAACAACCACATGCGTTGGTCCGACGGTACCGCCCCTGTCACCTTCCCCGGTGACGTAGGCTACTACCTCCCCGCCGGCTACACCGACCGCGTGAAGGTGTACAGCGACGAGTGCAAACTCGCCTACCTGTTCCCACGTAACGGCTGGGATGAATACCAGGGTGACCTGTTGTGCTGCCGTGGACCGTTCGACTTCGCCTATCGTCTGCCGCATGTGCCCAAGGGTACCTACGAAATCCGCATCAGTTGCATCAACGAGCCCGGACGTGGTATCATCCAGTACTATGTGGACAATGAAATCTGCGGCATCCCCGTCAACCACAACATCTACGCCACCAGCGCCAACATCGGCTATATCGCCGACAACCAGACGGAAGACAACGGTGTGGCCAACGACAAGGTAATGAAGAACCACGGTTACCTGAAACTCCCCATCACCTACTATCGTCAGAATGCCAGCGGACTCGTCCGCAGTTACGACCACGGCATCCGTTACGTCGTCACCACCAAGTACCTCAGCGGTGACTACCACTGGCTGCGCGTGAAGAATGTGAACCCGAACGACGGTGGTTCCGACTACAACCACAACGACTATCTCGAACTCGTTCCCGTAAGTTGGATGCGCCGCGAAGACCTCAGCCTCGAGGAGAAGCGTCAGTAATCCCCGCGTATATATATAAATAGGAAATAGATTTATTTATTATAGTATTAATCCTTTTATTCACTAAAAACAAAGTAATCATGAAAAGAAATCTTCTTTCTGCTGCTTTGCTGGCTGCCGGCCTCTTCATGGGCGGACATGCCTTCGCATTGGAGCAAGATGAGGCAGGTGTCTATCAGATTGGCACCGCTCAGGATTTGGTCGACTTTGCAACACTTGTCAACGATGCTACCGATGATGTAGACAACACGGAAGCATGTGCTGTGCTGACAGCCGACATCGACCTCACGGACGTCACGTGGACTCCCATCGGCAACGGCGATCGCCGTTACAAGGGAACCTTCGACGGACAGTTCCACTCCATCAAGAACATGACGCTGACTCCCACCGTCAAGGAGCAGGGTCTCTTCGGCGTCGTGGCTAATGCCACCATCAAGTATGTCATCATCGACAAGTCCTGCACCGTTCGTGCGGTGGATGTTCCTTGCTTCGGCGCGCTCGTAGGCTGCTGCAACGGTAAGGGCACCCTCACCATCATCGGCTGTGTCAACTACGCCAATGTCATCGGCAGCAAGGCCAACAACTCCGCTTTCGTAGGCTGCAACTACAGCAGTGGCAACCTCAAGGTGGAAATCATCTACTGCGTCAACTACGGTAACATCAGCGGTGGCTGGGAGAATGGCGTATTCTGCGGCTGGTTCGCAGGAGCCTCCAAGATCTACGGTAGCCTCAACCTGGGTTCCGTCGCCGACCATCAGGGTGACCTCACCCTCGGCCGCGGCCATGGCAGTCTTGCCGATTATGTCAACACTTATGACTTCAACACCGGCAACAACGCCAACGCAGCATTCGTCTATGCAGACTACACCGACGAGATCGCCAAGAGCGGTCAGCTCTGCTACGAACTCAACTGCTACGAAGGTCTGACCGGTTGGTTCCAGAACCTCGGCGAGGACGATCAGCCCACGCTCGATCCCACCCACAAGCAGGTATATGCTTCCGGTGAGAGATACTGCGACGGCACTCCCAAGGCTGCCTTCACCTACACCAACGATCCCGACCAGGCTGTCAAGACCGACGACCACCAGTTCGAGAACGGCTACTGCAAGAACTGCCACACTCCCGACCCCAACTTCCTCGAGAAGGATGCCGAGGGCTTCTACCTCATCGGCACGCCTGAGGAGTTCATGTGGTTCGCTGACTATGCAGTCAGCGACGGTACCATCAGCGCAAAACTGACTGCCGACCTCGACTTCAGCGGCGTCACCAACTTCAACCCCATTGGTTTCAAGGGAGAATACTTCAGAGGTACACTCGACGGACAGTTCCACCGCATCAAGAACCTCGTCATCAACAAGAGCGAGGATAACTGGGTAGGTCTCATCAGCAACATCACCGACGGTGCCACCATCTGCAACATGATCATGGACAGCAGTTGCACCATCATCGGTTACTCCTATGTGGCAGCCTTCGTCGGCGGTTCACAGGGCAGTGGCAAGGCTTACTTCTACGGTCTCGGCAACGAAGCCGATGTCAGCACCAGCGATGCTATCGGTGGCGGTAAGAACATTGCCGGTATCATCGGCGTTTCCAACGGTGGTAGCTGCGCATTCATCATCAACAACTGCTACAACACCGGTAACATCACCGGTGGTAACGAGAGTGCTGCCATCACCGGTTGGTTCGGCGGCGGTTCCGAGATCTACGGCTGCTACAACACCGGCGAAATCCTCGGTGCTCAGGGTAACAACTCCATGTGGCGTAACAGCTGCACCTACTATCATGTATGGGACCTCAACACAGACAACCTGCGTCAGCCCTACAATGTGATGGATGACTTCGACGAGGCCATGTGGGCAAGCGGTGAATTCTGCTACAACCTCAACGGCACACAGGAGAACATCGGTTGGTACCAGAACCTCGGCACCGATCCGAAGCCCGTCCTCGACCCCACCCACGCCAAGGTATATCCGAAGGGTGGCCTCAACTGCGACGGTTCGCCCAAGGAAGGTGTGACCTACACCAATACCGATGGTCAGTACACCCGCGACGACCACGAGTACGACAACGGCTTCTGCATCAACTGCGGCAAGTCCGATCCCGCTGCAGCCCTCGAGCAGGATGCTGAAGGCTTCTACCACATCACCAATGGTGGTGAATTCGCCATCTTCGCTGCCATCACCGCTTCCGATCCAACCGCAAGTTGCAAACTTGAGGACGACATCGACATGGACGGCATAGCATGGAGCCCCATCGGCAACGCATCACCCTTCAAGGGCATCATCGACGGTCAGCAGCACGAGATCAAGAACCTCTTCGTTTCCGATCCTTCCTCTGACTATCAAGGTCTCGTAGGTACCGCCACCGGCGGCTGTATCGTTTGTAACCTCATCCTCGACGAGAGTTGCTCCATCGAGGGTAAGGCCTACTCGGCTGGTCTCATCGGCGGTTCCAGCGGCAGCGGCAACATCACCATCGAAAACTGCGGTAACGAGGCTAACGTCACGGGTTCGGGTGCCAACATTGCCGGTATCATCGGTGTGAACATGGGTAGCAGTGCCCACTTCATCATCACCAATTGCTACAACACCGGTATCATCACCGGCGGTATCGAAAGTGCAGCCATCTCCGGCTGGCTCGGTTCTGACGCCGAACTGAAGACCGTTTGGAACAGCGGCAGCGCAACGGGTATCTCGGACGGCTGTCCTTTGTATCGTGGAAGCTATTCCAGCTGCGAAAACTCCTTCGCCATCGATGGCCAAAGCCAGGCCGGCTTCGGCTCGTTCACCATCGACGACCTCGAGAGCGGTGCATTCTGCTACTTCCTCAATGGTGAAGTCAGCGGTGGCGACGCCTGGACCCAGACACTCGACGAGGATTACTGGCCCGTTCCCTTCAACAACCACGGCAAGATCTACACCGCCGGTACGCTCCTCTGCGACGGCAGCATCGATCCCGATGGAGAATTCGGCTACTCCAACGAGGAAGGCACTGTCATCACTCCCGACCACGAGTGGGAAGATGGCGTCTGCCAGAACTGCGGTGACGCTGATCCTACCTGGAAGGAAGCCGACGAAGACGGCTGGTACAGCATCTCCAACGAGAAGGAACTCGCTTGGTTCGGCGGCATGATCAAGATCGGCAACACCGACATCAAGGGCCGTCTGACCGACGACATCGACCTCTCCGGTATGGAGTGGCGTCCTATGGGTACCGAGAAGAACCCGTTCTGCGGAACCTTCGACGGCCAGAACCACTACATCGACAACATGGAGGTAATGGGTACTCAGTACCTGGGTCTGTTCGGCTATGTCACCGGTGGTGCTGACTTCAAGAACTTCATCGTCTCCGGTTCTGTAACGGGTGAGAAGTTCCTTGCCGGTATCGCTGGTGGTTCTACCGGTTCCGGTGTCATCAAGTTCACCAACATCGGTAACGAGGCTTCCGTATACGGTACTGCACAGAATGCTGCCGGTATCATCGGTGTATCCATGGGTAGTTCCTGCACCTTCCTCATCCACAACTGCTACAACGCTGGTGACATCACCGGTGGACGCGAGAGTGCTGCCTTCTCCGGCTGGATGGGCCAGCCCGAGTCAGAAATCTTCAACTGCTACAACATCGGTACCATCACCGGCTACGACGAAGGCAAGCCTATCTACCGCTACGACGGCACCCAGATCAAGGACCTCGTATCCATCAACGAAGACAGCCAGCAGGGTATCGTGCTCGGCGAAGAGTCTGTCGCCAGCGGCGAACTTGCATTCTATGTCAACGGCATGCAGGCCGAAGGCACTCACTTCTTCCAGACACTGGGCGAAGACGACTATCCCGTTCCCTTCAAGGAGGGTCACGAGACTGTCTATGCTCATGGTAAACTGCTCTGCGACGGCAGCGTCGATGTTGACGGTCTGTCCTTCGCCAACGAGCCCGGTGAATTCGAGCACGCCGAACACCAGTTCGGTGAGGATGGCTGCTGCGAACTCTGCGGCAACGCATGGGGTATCAGCACTGCCGAGCAGTTGCTCGAGTTCTCACACAATGTACAGGCTTACATCACCAACGAGGCTGAGGCATACCTGCTCAACGACATCGACCTGAAGGATGTTGAATGGGAGCCCATCGGCTACGGTGGCACCACCAGCAGCGGTACCGACGACTGCATCCCCTATGGCGGTAAGTTCGACGGTCAGGGTCACCGCATCTACAACATGGTCATCGACGACCAGAGCCGTATGTTCCTCGGCTTCTTCGGCTGCCTCACCGGCGGTGCAGAAGTCAAGAACCTCACCATCGACAAGAGCTGCTATGTACACGGTAACGCATACTGCGCAGGCTTCGCCGGCGGTTCGAAGCTCAATGGCAACATCCTCTTCGAGAATTGCGGTAACGAGTGCGACGTCGTCTGCGACGGCGACAACGGTGCCAACGCTGCAGGTTTCGTAGGTTGCAACATGAACTCCTCCGCTACCTTCATCATCAAGAACTGCTTCAACACCGGTAACATCAAGGGTCTCCTTGAGAGCGGTAGCTTCTCTGGCTGGCTCGGCAGCAATGCCCGCGTCACCAACAGCTGGAACACCGGTTCCGTCGAAGGCATCCAGGATGGCAGACCGTTCGCCCGCTTCAACAGCGCTACCTTCATGAACTGCTACGATCTGTCCGGCACACAAGACAATGTAGAGCGTCTGACCGCTTCTGCAGTCACCAGCGGTGAACTCTGCTACAAGCTCAACGAGGGCAACACCGAGGATCCCATCTGGCGCCAGACCATCGGCACCGATCCGTATCCCGCATTCAACCCCGCAAGCGGCATCGTTTACTTTGTTGATTACACTTACACCAACGATCCTACCAATGTACAGCCCATCAACAACGATCCTGAGGCTACCATCTCCAGCGTCTTCACCCTCCAGGGTGTACGCACCGACGAGATGCAGCGTGGCATCAACATCGTTCGCATGAGCGACGGTACAGTACGTAAGGTACTTGTCAAGTAACATCATCCCTTCAAGGGTCGGGGAGCCCACGGGGTCCCCGACCCTTTCCTTTTTTTTTGCACACAACTCTCATTCCTCTTCTCACTCTTCTTTCTTCATTTCCCAATGAAGCACCGCCTTCTCACAACACTGCTGCTTGCCGTCATCCTGACATCCGCGTCGATGCCTATGGTGTCGGCAGAGAACAATCCCGTCGCTGATCCCGACGCTGTGGTTGTATCCGGCAAGATGCGTTTCACCGTGCTCACCCCGCAGATGATACGCATCCAGTACAGTGGTTCCTCGAAGTTCGAGGACCGTGCCACCTTCGGCATCGTGAACCGGCGTCTGCCGGTGCCCTCGTACACAGTGGAAGAAGAGGACGGCTATCTCTACATCCGCACCTCAGCGCTCACCCTGCGCTACAAGAAAGGGTCACGACCCGTGGCTGCCAACAAGACCGACGCACAACTGCGCATCACCTTCGACATGAACGGACAGGAGGTCACCTGGTATCCCGGCAAAGACGATGCACTGAACCTGCGAGGCACCATGCGCACACTCGACGGTGCCGCTGGCGACACCAAGCGCAGCGAACTGGAACAGGGCATCCTCTCCCGCTCAGGATGGGCCGTGATCGATGAGTCACCTACTGCCACACGCGGCGACGGCAGCCGCTCCTTCCCCATGGAACCCAAAGAGGAGGGAGGCATGGACTGGGTGACAACCCCGGTCGACAAGAGTGCCATCGATTGGTACTTCCTCGGCTATGGACACGACTACAAGACGGCACTCGGCGACTTCGTCCGCGTAGCCGGCAACATACCCCTCCCCCCCGCCTACCTCTTCGGCTACTGGTACAGCCGCTATTGGGCTTATACCTCGCAGGAGTTCATGCAGATCGTCCGCGACATCGAGAACAACGACATCCCCCTCGATGTGATGATCCTCGACATGGACTGGCATACCGACGGTTGGACGGGCTGGACATGGAACACGAAACTCATCCCCAACCCCCGTTCCCTGCTCAACTACATGCACAACCACGGGCTGCGCACGGCACTGAACCTGCATCCTGCCGATGGCGTGGACAAGGACGAACAGTATTACGACGCCCTCTGCCGCGACCTCGGCCGTGACCCTAAGACAGGCGAGACCGTCCCCTGGGAGATCGAGGACTACGACTTCTACAAGGCGATGTTCAAGGACATCCTCCGCGTACGCGAAGGAGAAGGCGTGGACTTCTGGTGGCTCGACTGGCAGCAATGGCTCACCAACAAGAAGATCGACGGACTGGGACAGACCTTCTGGCACAACCATGTCTTCTTCGAGGACATGCGTCTCAACCGTCCCGACCGCCGCCCCACCATCTATCACCGCTGGGGAGGTCTGGGCAGCCACCGCTATCAGATCGGCTTCTCGGGCGACACCTACGCCACCTGGCCCACGCTTGCCTATCAGCCCTACTTCACCGCCACAGCATCGAATGTAGGCTACGGCTACTGGGGCCATGACTTGGGCGGACACCAGCAGAGCGGTGCCGACAATCCCGAACTCTACCTGCGCTGGATGCAGTACGGCGTCTTCTCACCCATCTTCCGCACGCATGCCACCAAGGCATCGAACATCGAGCGACGCATCTGGAAGTTCCCCAACTTCCCGCAACTGCGCGAGACCGTCGTACTCCGCTACGCGCTCTTCCCCTATATCTATACCTGTGCCCGGGAGACCTACGACACGGGTGTATCCATCTGCCGTCCGCTCTACTACGACTGGCCCGAGGAGAATAATGCCTACCGTTTCGAGGACGAATACATGTTTGGTCCGGACATCCTCGTGGCTCCCGTCGTATCGCCCGTTGGAGACAACGACCTGGCACGGCGTACCATCTGGCTGCCCGAGGGCGACTGGTTCGATGTGGTGGCCGACACGCTCGTCAAGGGCAATGTCATCTTCGCTGCCGACTACACGCTCGACGACATCCCCTACTTCTACCGCGCCGGAAGCATCATCCCCAACAACCCGCCCCAGCGCAGCGTAATGACACGCCCCGACCATCTGCTCTTCCATATCGTTCCCGGTGCCGACGGCTCCTTCAGCCTCTACGAGGATGACGGCGACAACGATCTGTACAAGACGGGCGAATATACGCGCACGCTCATCCGTCAGCAGCGCACCGACAGTGCCATCGACATCACTCTCGCACCCCGCGAAGGCTCTTTCCCCGGCATGCCCGACAAGCGCGGTTATACGTTCATCCTCCATGGCCTGCGTGCAGCGCCCACGGCAGTGACGACGGCTTCCGGCGAGAAGGTGGCTGACGAGGACATCACCTATGAAGCCGCATCCGGGACACTCACGGTCATCCTGCACGACGTGGCATGCGCCACGGGTACCACGCTGCATGTAGAAGCACCTTCTGCAGCACCGGTGGAGCGCGAGGAACTGGCCATGAAGGGCCAATACGCACCGTTCGTCGATGAGAGCACCGCCAAGGGCTGGTGGATCACCGGCAGCGCCGTGCCCGGAGGCACACAACAACTCGAGCCCTACCCCGACGGCACCTATCGCTTCCACGGCACACTTGCCGAGGGTACGCTCAGCATCATGAACACCCCTGTCGTGAGCACATCCACCCGCTATGCGAACCCCCGCTTCCCCAACCTCTCCATCCTCACCGACGGGAGTACCACCACCCGCTCCCAGTCCACGGCAGCGACATGGATCGTGCCCTTCAGCGAGGACCGCTACCGATTCACCTACAACCCTTCCAACAGCACCCTGACCGGCGAACTGTTCGTTCCCTGGGGCGAACTCTACATCATCGGTGGCTGCATGGCGGAAGGACAGAGCGACGAATGGCACATCAGCATGGCCCTGCCCTTCACACGGGCTGAGGGAAATCCCAATGTGTTCTATTGGACTGGCCGTCTGCGCAACATCGCCGGCAATGTCGAGCCACGCCGCTTCAAACTCACCGCACAGAAGGACTGGGGGCCCCGTGCGCTCCATCCCTTCACGCAGGACGAAGCCTTGCTCACCAGCACCATCGCCAGCGAGGTGAACGCCGACAACAAATGGAGCGTGTCGAAGGACGGCTGGTACACGCTCACCGTCGATGTCTTCCGTGAGACCATCCATGCCGACTACCTCGGCGCACGATATACGATTCCATCCGCCGTCGACAGCCCGGAAGACGCTATGCTGGAGGAAGAGAAGGAATGTACGGAGATGTACAACCTTGGCGGACAACCCGTCTGCACGCCCCCTGCCTCAGGCATCGTCATCGTCGGAGGAAAGAAGAAACTCATCATCCCATAAAAAAGACAACAATCTCCAAATGCAAAAGAATCGCAACCGTCTGAAACATGTTCTCCTGGCAGCCATCGCTGCACTCATCGTCTTGCCCTCATCAGCGGGAGACGTCGAACTCCACGGAACCCCCATCGGCAGTCCTGCCCCCACCGCGAACAGCCCTGCAAATGCTTTCGACGGCAACTATGAGAGTTATTACGCTTCCGACGCCCGTTCATACACATGGGTGGGTCTGGACCTCGGGAAACCATACATCATCGGACGTATCGGCTATGCACCCCGACAGGGCTACCAGAGCCGCATGATGCTGGGCGTCTTCGAAGGAGCCAACAATGCCGACTTCACCGACGCCATTCCCCTCGGCATCGTCAGCAATGTGCCCGACGACGGCCGTACGGCGTATATGTTGCCGAAATGCAAGAGGGCATTCCGCTATGTCCGCTATGTCACCCCCAACGACTGCCGTTGCAATGTCAGCATCCTGAAGTTCTTCGGGCACGAGCCTGCTGAGGGAGAGGACGACGACAGCGTGTTCCCCACCCTGACGGGACTGCCCGTCGTCTCCATCCGCACATTTGGAGGCAAGGAGATCAATTCACTCACCGAATGGCGCGACGGCACGGTCACCATGGTATGGGACAAGGGTGCATCCATCCTCGAGGACACCATGCGCATCCGTGGACGCGGCAATGCCAGTTGGGGATTCCCCAAGAAGCCCTACCGCATCAAACTGGCGCACAAGGCCAAGCCGCTGGGCATGCGGGCAAAGGCCAAGGACTGGACCTTGATCAACAACTACGGCGACAAGACGCTCATGCGCAACCTCGTAGCCTTCTACTTCGCTGAAAGTTTCGGCATGAAATGGACGGCACAGAGCCGGCTGGCCGATGTGCTCGTAAACGGCGAATACAAAGGTACCTACCAGTTCACCGATCAGGTGGAGGTGAACAAGCGGCGCGTCAATGTAGCCAAGGTCGATAATGTCGATACGCCGGGCGATCCCGTCACGGGAGGTTTCCTCCTCGAGGTGGACAACAACTACACCAAGGAGGCCGTCAACTTCAAATCGCTCGTGTACGGCATGCCCATGGTGGTGCACTACCCCGACGACGATGAAATTACACCCGAACAGTTGAGTTACATCAAGGACTACCTGGCCCAGTTCGAGAATAGCGTCAAGCAATATGACCCCAAGAAGGATCCCGAGCCCACGTACAATGCGTATCTCGATGTGCACTCCTTCCTCCAGCACTTCCTGGTAGGAGAACTGTCGGCCAACACCGACACCTACCACAGCACCTATTTCTACAAGGAACGGGGTGAGGACAAGTTCACCTTCGGTCCTGTATGGGATTTCGACATCGCCCTTGACAACGATAGCCGTACCCACACCTTCCTGCAGAAGTCCTACAAGAACAACCAGCAATGGCTCTATTGGTCGGGCTATGCAACCGTAGCGGCAGGCATCGGCACCATTGCAACACGCATCGCGAAATATAGCGAGGAGGTCCTGGTGGAAGAATGGAGCAGGGCCCGCGTGGACGGCGGTCTGACGCCCGAGAACACGCATGCCCTCATCGACAGCCTGGCCCTTTCCATGAACAAGTCGCAGGAACTCAACTTCACGCGCTGGCCCATCCTCAGCACTACGGTCCACATGAACTACACGGCACGCGGCTCGTTCAAGAACGAGGTGGAATACCTCAAGAAGTTCGTCACCAACCGCTTTGCCTGGATGGATGCAAAGATCGGCATCGACATGAAGTACACGGGTATGGAAGCGCCGCAAGTCATCCCCGAAGGAATGGTGATGGCGATTCCCGGCGGCGCCCGTCTGGAGGGATTCCCTGAAGGGAGTTTCATCAGCGTGACCGACATCACGGGACGGTCGTTCCATACGGCGACCGTCGAGGAATTCGACACGGACATCCCCCTTGGCGAAGGCATCTACATCATCACCGTCCGTCAGCCGGACAACACCCTGCACACCTTCAAGGTAGGCTGCAAGGGATAACAGGCTGCCCTCGCCCGCATCACAGGAAGCGGCTGCCACCCGCACCGCATCCGACAAGTACTAAGAAAGCCGCTGCTCCCCAGGGATGCAGCGGCTTTATCATGCTGTTCGCAGTGTGCGGTGTACGGTCTGCCGGACGCACTTCCTACAGTTTGAAGAAGTGGGTGAAAGCCTGGCAGACATACTTCTGGTCGGCTACCGAGGCTGTCTCACGCACGCTGTGCATGGCCCACATGGGATTGCCCATGTCCACGCCACGCATGGGCAGTTGCGAGGTGAGAATATTGCCGAGCGTGCTGCCGCCAGGACTGTCGCTGTGGTTCACAAAGTACTGGAAGGGCACACCGGCACCACGACAGATCTCGGCAAACACCGAGGCAGACTCGGCATCGGTGACATACTTCTGATTCGCATTGATCTTGATGACCGGACCTCCTCCCATCACGGGATGGTTGGTGGGATCGTGCTTCTCGGGATAGTTGGGGTGGATGGCATGGGCCATATCGGCACTTATCATGAAACTGCGCTCCACAGCGCGACAGAGGCGCTCGTCACTGCCCTCACCCTTCACAGCGGGTTCGGTATGCTTGACGATGCGCTTCAGCAGGTTGCGCAGCACCGGGCTGGCAGCTCCCTGCTTCGTGCCACTGCCCGTCTCCTCGTTGTCAAAGACTGCCAGGACCTGCGTCATCGGGGTGACGGAACTGTTGAGCATAGCCGTGAGACCGGCATGTACCATGGCAAGGTCATCCAGACGGCCGCAGGAGATGAACTCCTCGTTGAGCCCTGTCAGCACAGCCTTCTGGGTGTCGTAGAGCGAGAGGTCGAAATCCAGGATATCCTTCTTGTCAACACCCAGTTCCGCTGCAATGACACCCAGCAGCAGGTTCTCCTTCTCCAGTTCATCACCGATAAAACCGAGCACCGGCAACATATCCTTCTGCTTCGACAGCGGATTGCCGTCGTTGACAGCACGGTTAAAGTGGATGGCCAGATGAGGTATCACCAGCAGAGGACGCTTCACGCAGATGCGACGCACCTCGGGCTGCAACGGATTGCTGCTGCGCAGCAGAACGCGTCCCGCCACGGAAAGGGGACGGTCGAACCATGTGTAGAGGATGGGACCTCCATACACCTCTGTATTCAGTTTCACGATACCCCCTTCACAGAGCATGGCAGCATGCGGCTTGATGCGGAAGCCAGGACTGTCGCTATGGGCACCGATGACCTTGAAGCCCGTCTGGGCGGGATCATCGGAACCGACACGGAAGGCAAAGACAGCCGTATCGTTCTTCGTCACATAGTACTGGTCGCCGGCATGGAGCGTGGGAAAAGGCTCTGCAGCATCCAGACGACGGAAGCCATTGGCGGCAAGTTGTTCCTCGACATACGCGGCAGCAAGGAAGTTCACGGGCGATGCATCGAGCAGCGCCATCAGGGATTGAGCGGTTTGTTTCATATCTTCGTTCATTAGACTGTTTATCGCAAGATGTGCTCACAAAGATAGCCAAAATCTCCAGAAATGAGCACGCAGAAGAAGATATTTGCACTTTTTTTGAAATTTTCTCCCGTTTTTGTTTGCTGGTTGCCAAAAATGCCTTACATTTGCAACCGCTTTTGAAAACAAAGCAAGCGCACTTTGAATCGTTGCAGTGATTAGAGCCATAATGCGGTATTCCGCAAAAAGTATTTTGCGGCAATAGCTCAGTTGGTAGAGCACGACCTTGCCAAGGTCGGGGTCGCGAGTTCGAGTCTCGTTTGCCGCTCACATCACGAAGATGCCCAGGTGGCGGAATGGTAGACGCGCTCGTTTCAGGTGCGAGTGTTGAGAGACGTGCAGGTTCGAGTCCTGTTCTGGGCACTTCTACAAAAGCAACGAAAACTGAATTGAATGGAGAGATGGCGGAATTGGTAGACGCGCTACTTTGAGGGGGTAGTGACAGTATTTGTCGTGTGAGTTCGAGTCTCATTCTCTTCACAATGGCTCAGTAGAGCTTTTTTTTCATTGCGGCAATAGCTCAGTTGGTAGAGCACGACCTTGCCAAGGTCGGGGTCGCGAGTTCGAGTCTCGTTTGCCGCTCCTCAGCACCGCCTTTGGGCGGTTTTTCTTTTTTAAACCACTCGTTTTTCTGGATATACCAACACCTCCGCAGGAAAGAATCCGGCGGAGAGTGCTGTATCTATACGAATGTTCCGATTATTCTTTTCGTCCTCAGTCCCGATAGGGAATCTCCGGCAGATGGCGATGGACGATGGCGAGCAGCCGTTCCAGGTTGGCTCTTGTGTTGGCAGCACAGACAAGATGCGTACCGCCGAAGCCGGGCTGCGCTCCATCATGGCTGCACACACAGCCGCCAGCCTCCTCGAGTATCAGCATGCCTGCGGCATAATCCCATGGCTGCAGACGCAGTTCAAAGAACATCTCATAGGCTCCCGTGGCAATCAGGCTCAATTCCAAAGCGGCTGAGCCCATGCGTCGCACATCGTTGCACTGGCGGTAGGCCTCCATAATGATGGCATCGCACACATCGGCATACTCCTTGCGATACTGGCTGAGGGCCGCGAACAGCAAGGCATCTGCGAACGGACGGGCCGAGACATGCAGGGGCTGACCGTTGCGGCAGGCACCCTTGCCCTTTTCGGCCGTGTACAGTTCATTGCGTCCAGGGCTGTAGACAACCCCGAGCACGATGTCCTGCTCCTTCTTCAATGCCACAGAGATGCAGCAGAACTCCGTACCCCTCGCATAGTTCGTGGTGCCGTCGATGGGGTCTATGATCCACACATAGGGCCGGTCGGCTTCGTGTACATCCTCCTCTTCGCAGATGAATCCGCTGTCGGGAAGCAGGAGTGCCAGTTCCCGGCACAGATACTCCTGCACTGCCACATCCGAGGTGGTTACGATATTGGTACAGCCGTCCTTCTCCTGAATGCCGAAGCCCTCGGTCACCATCAGTGCCGAGGCCTTCTTCACGATTTCCACAACTTGCTGAAGCATTGCCTTATTCCATTACTTGATGATCTTGATGCCACGCGGAGCCTTCACCGAGGTCTTCACCGAGCCGTCGGCCTGTTTCTCAGCACGCACGGTGACCGTGCCCAACGGTGTGGGATAGGTGCCTTCTGCCCAGTCGAGATGTCCCAGATGGGGCGTCACCTTCAAGGTACGGCATCCGGGCTCAACGACGTCGATGCCCAGCACATGGCGCGTGAGCCAAGGCGCAGGACCCGAAGCCCAGCCGTGGCAGAAACTGTGGCGGAAACTGGGGTAGCAGTAAGCCCCGAAGTCGCCATGGATATCGTCCTTGCCTTCAGGCGTGAACGCATCGATGCGTCCGGCATTGGCAGTCCAGTCAAGGTTGAAGTCCTCCCAGAAGGTGGTGGCACCCAGATCGAGCATCCCGCCCCAGAAGCGGCTGATGATGTCCATGGCTTCATCATAGTAGCCGGCCATGGCCAGTGCCTCAAGCATATAATAGCCGTAGAAGGTGGAGAATCCCTTCGGTCCGCCAGGCAGTATGCACTCCTTGCAGGCTTCCTCGGCAGGCATCAGACCGGCAATGGCCATCAGCGCGGCAGCCTGCTTCAGGTCATGGTGTCCCTTCACCTGCCGCGACAGACGGGCAATAACCTCTTCGCAGCGTTGAGCGCCCTCCTCGTCCTCCATCAGACGACACAGTTTGGCTCCGTCACGCATGGCCCACACGAGCAAGGCACGGTAACCGCTCTCCACACCTTCCGTGTTGGGCGACGAAGGCCAATCCAGGAAGCGTCCGCCACCCAGATTCTCATTGCCTTGTTCATCCACACAACTGAAGATATGGTCGACGACACCCCGGATATAGTCATGATGCTGACGGACATAGTCGAGATCACCGCCACGCATGTACCAGTCGTGCTGGATGATGAGGTACCACATCGAGTAGGAACTCATGCCGTTGAACCATTGCGGCTGCGGATACTGCTGGCAGGCAAGGTCGATGCTGGCGGGAATGACTTCATTCTGTCCGAACACCGTCATCACCGTATTGACTTCAGGGTGCAGGTCGCCCAGCCATATCAGACGGTCACGCTTCACACCATCCCATACATACTCCTGCATGTTGAGGTGTACGGTATAGGCAGCCGTCATCCAGATGCTGTCCAGACGGGCATCGCTGCAGTGGAAGGAGCCCTCATAGGGGATGTCGCGGTAACGCATCACAGCATTCACCTCCTTCAGGTATATGGTGGTGGGAGCCAGCAGGTCGATGCGCACGAAGCGGAAGCCCGAGTTGCCGTATTCCATCTTTCCGTAACGGGCCACATCTACCACGAAGTCACGCACGGCATGGTCGTTGAACGAATAGCCATCGTTAAGAGCCTGCTGACAGTCGCTGAAGGTCTCGCCCACCGACTCGCCGAAACGGATACGCATGGGAACCGGTGAATCGTTGGCACTGTTGATGACAATCTGGATGCCGCCATGCAGTTCGCGTCCGAAGTCCAACAGCAGAGATGCCGTGTCGGAAGCCGTGGTCGTCATGGTGCAGGTGCCGCGGGTGCCCACCTCTGCCTGACCGGTACCGGGGAGTAGGAGCACATCGGTATCGCCGAAGCAAGCAGAGTTGCTCACCCACATCACACGCTGGGGCGACAGATAGGCGCGCGTCAGTTCGTCGTAACGGGCCGTCTGCCCTTCAAAAGGCTGCGGAAGGGCATGCTGAAGGCCTTCGCTCACGACAGTCGACTTCGGCTGACAGCCTGTGAAAATACTCAACGCCACAACGGCAAGGATACCGGACAAAAGCCGGCGGGAAAAATGAATACTGCGTATCATAGATGCTTTTCTGTTATTATCTGTAGATTCGGGAAAGTCGCTGATTTTTCCCCACAAAGGTACGGTTTTCTACGCTATGGCCCAAACGTCATGCGTTTATTTTCATATAGAATGTAAAAATCCCAAATCTTTTCATTACCTTTGACGCGGAAAAGAATGAACTCTCTTTAATACATATACCACGATGAAGAAACGTATTTTCCTGCTTACAGCCTGCATGGTCTTGCTCTCCCTGTGTGCATGCAACAAGTCTCCCCGTCACGACCTCCGGTTGCGATATGACAAACCCGCCACCCGTTGGGAAGAGGCACTGCCGCTCGGCAACGGTCGTCTCGGTGTGATGGACTTTGGCGGTCCTGTCGACGAAGAACTGCAGTTGAACGAAGAAACCGTATGGGGAGGCTCTCCTCACAACAACACCAATCCTCTGGCGGCTGAACATCTCGATGAAATCCGCCAACTCATCTTTGAAGGACGCAACGAAGAGGCACAGGACCTCTGCGGAAAGTATGTGTCAGCGCAGCAGTCCCACGGCATGCCCTACCAGACCATCGGCTCGCTTCATCTGGCCTTCGACGGTCTGGACAGCATCTCGGATTACATGCGCGAACTCAGCATCAGCAATGCTCTTGCCACTACGCGCTTCGAGAGCAACGGCGTCACCTATACCCGCGAAACCTTCACATCGTTCACCGATGACGTAGTGGTGCTCCGTCTCACGGCTGACAAGAAACAGCAGATCTCCTTCACCGCCTCGTATACCAGCCCGATGCATGGCACCTCGATGAGTGCCGACCTCAGCAGCGCTACCCTCTCCATCACCGGCAAGGGCTACGACCACGAGGGCATCCCCGGACAGATACACTTCACCACCATCACGCAGTTCATGGCCAAGGGAGGTACCATGAGCACGGGCGATGACACCTTCACCATCACAGGCGCCGATGAGGTGACACTGTTCATCTCCTCAGGCACCAACTTCGTCAACTACCGCGACGTGAGCGGCGACGGCGAATCCGTGGCCTGCCACAAACTGGCTGCTGTGACGCCCGACAAGGCCGGTGCGCCACTCAGCAAGAGCGCCTACAACCGCATGAAGGAGGAACATGTGAAGGCCTACCGCAACTACTTCGACCGCGTTCAACTCTCGTTGGGCATCAACCGCCAGGTCTTGAAGACGACCGATGTACGCATCCAGGAGTTCAAGGACGGCGACGACCCGCAACTCGTCGAACTCTACTTCCAGTTCGGACGTTACCTACTCATCTGCTGCTCGCAGCCTGGTGGACAGGCAGCCAACCTGCAGGGAATCTGGAACCACATGCCTACCGCTCCCTGGGACGGCAAGTACACCAGCAACATCAACCTTGAGATGAACTACTGGCCTGCCGAGGTCACCAACCTGCCCGAGATGTACGAACCGCTGCTGCGCCTGACACGCGAAGTAGCCGAGAGCGGGCGCGAGAGTGCCGCCATGTACGGCTGCCGCGGATGGACGCTGCACCACAACACCGACATCTGGCGTTCCACGGGTGCTGTCGATGGTCCGAGTTACGGCATCTGGCCCACCTGTAACGCCTGGCTCTGCCAGCATCTCTATGACCACTACCTCTTCAACGGCGACAAGACATACCTCGCCGAGGCCTGGCCCATCATGAAGAGTGCCTGCGAATTCTTCATCGACTTCCTCACCCCCGAACCCACGCACGGCTGGCTGGTCGTAGCACCGAGTTTCTCTCCCGAGAACCAACCGAACATCGGACGTCGGTTCTCCGTCGTCGCCGGCACCACCATGGACAACCAACTGGTCCACGACCTCTTTGCCAACAGCATCGCTGCCACCGAAGCCCTCGGCACAGATGCTGCTTTTGCCGACACGCTGCGCACACTCATCACCCAGTTGGCTCCCATGCAGATCGGACGCTGGGGACAGTTGCAGGAGTGGATGGACGATTGGGATGATCCCAACGACCATCACCGTCATGTATCGCACATGTGGGGTCTCTATCCGGGCAATCAGATCACATCTACTGGCACGTCTGAACTGTTCGAGGCTACGAAGAAGAGCCTCATCGCCCGCGGCGATGCGAGCACCGGCTGGAGCATGGGATGGAAGGTGTGCCTCTGGGCCCGTCTGCTCGACGGCGACCATGCCATGCAACTCATCCGCGAACAGATCAAGCCTGCCATCAGCGAGTACGGACAGCAGGGTGGCACCTATCCCAACCTGTTCGATGCCCATCCGCCCTTCCAGATCGATGGTAACTTCGGCTGCTGTGCCGGCATCGCCGAGATGCTCGTGCAGAGTCACGAAGGATTCGTACGTCTGCTCCCTGCCCTCCCCTCCAACTGGCCCAACGGACGGGTATCCGGCCTGCGGTGCCGCGGTGGTTTCGAAATCACCGACCTCCGCTGGAAGGACGGACAGGTGGAACGCTGCACGATGAAGTCGCACAATGGCGGCACACTGCACGTCATGGTGGACGGCAGCCTCCTCGACATCGAGACACGTCCAGGCGAGAACGTCATCGTACGCTGATGCCATACAGGACCCTTACGACCAGCGCCCGGCAACATCCTGTTCGCCTGGCGTTGTCGTCCATATACCACTCCATCATACGCTCTTATGCGGCAACAATGCATCACGGACACGCTGCTGCACATCCTCACACTACACCCTGCCTATCCAAGAAGGATTCGCAGGAAAGATCCAGAAAGGCAAACGCCCCGGCAGTTCTGCCGAGGCGTTGATACTTGTAGGATGGGATGCGGTTATTCTTCTTCCGCACCCAACTGGTCGCCATACTCGAGTTCGCCGTTGACGATCTGAATCATGTCGTCGAGATCGAACTCACCGATCTTATGCTTGGCGGCTTCCTTCACCAGATAGTCGGCCACGGCCTCGACGTCCACGTCCACACAGCCGTCATCATCGGGCTCCTGGTCGAAGACACCATTGTCGCAATAGTAGTCACAAATCGTATCGAGGAAGAACTCGATGTCGTCGTCCGAAAGACGTTCTTTCAGGTCCACGGAGATGTAGTTGCGTATGAACTCGACGGTCTTGTCGTCGTCGAGGTCCTCAAGAATAAATTCGTCTGCCATAACTGTATGCGTATTTGAAGTTACTGTAGCCTGTTGTCAAGGAATCAGAGGAGGGCCTTGATCTTCTCCTCATAGACGGAACGCTGTGCTGCGCCCACCTGCTTGTCCACGAGTTCGCCGTTCTTGAAGAACACGACAGTGGGGATGTTGCGCACACTGAACTTCACGGGAAGGTCAAAGGCTTCGTCCACATCGCACTTGCCGATGATGACCTGTCCTTCAAACTCCTCGGCGAGTGCTTCGATGACAGGGGCGATGGCCCTGCAGGGACCGCACCAAGTAGCCCAGAAATCCACTACCACCGGCTTGCCTTCAGCAAGGACGGACTCAAAATTATCGTCTGTAATCTGTAACATATTGTTTTTTCGTTGTTAGGGTGAATGATTGCGATGAATTCGGTTGCGAAGATAGTGAAATTATCTCAAACAGAAATCCAAACCCTCGATATTTTTGATATAATTTATCAAAGTGGGCGTGATGTCCGTTTTGACCGAACGCGAACGCATGAGAGCTTTGAGACGACGGTCCGTACTGTGGAACTCGAACAGCAATGTGGCATTGCCAGGATGCTCGCCGATGATGGCCGACAGTTCGGCCAACACTGAACTGTCGATCTCGTCAAGGTCCACTTTGATGGTGATGCTGTTCAACAGTTCGTTTCGGGCTTCCTCAAGTTGTTGCACGCGTTCGAAGTGGAACTCCAACTTATCGGCCTTCCACTTGCCTGGCTGCACTGAGCCTTCGAAATAGACGAAGTAGCCATCCTCAAGCGTTCTCTTCACGCGACTCCATTCGGGTTCGAAGACGGCAAACTCATGAGAGCCGGAGAAGTCCTCTATCTTGACCTTTCCGTAGGGCATGTTCCTCTTCGTGAAACAATCCTTGCGTTCCGATACCATGCCTCCCAAACGCAGTTTCTTGTTCTGCAGCGGTTCGAGATTTTCGAGGTCGGCCAATTTGGTGTTGCAGATATAATCGAGGATCAGTTCGTAGCGATCGAGAGGATGTGCCGATAGGTACATGCCCACAAGGTCGCGTTCCAGGTTGAGCCGTTCCAGGTCGCTCCACTCTTCTGCCTCGAGGGGCTTTGGCTTGGCGATCTCTACGGCATCAAAGCCTCCGAACAGCGAGTTGATGGCCTGAGACTGCTCCTGCTGGTAGAGGGCTCCGTAGCGGATGAGTTGGTCGATATACTCCTCGCCTCCCCTTCCGGTAGGGGCAAAGAACTGTTCGCGGCGCATGCTCTTGAAACTGTCAAAGGTGCCGGCCTTGGCCATGCACTCGATGGCCTTGCGGTTGCAGGCCGAAAGGTTCACACGCTGCACGAAGTCGAAGATGTCCTTGTACGGTCCGTTCTTCTCGCGTTCGGCAATGATCTGTTCCACGGCAGCCTCGCCCACGCCCTTGATGCCGGCCAGTCCGAAACGGATGTCGCCAGCGGCATTGGAACTGAACTGTTTGCGCGACTCGTTCACATCGGGTCCCAGCACCTGTATGCCCATGCTCTTGCACTCGTCCATGAACTTGGTGATTTCATCCATGTTGCTGAGGTTGCGGCTCATGTTGGCAGCCATGTACTGGGCGGGATAGTGGGCCTTCATGTAGGCCGTCTGGTAGGCTACCCACGAGTAGCAGGTGGCATGGCTCTTGTTGAAGGCATACGAGGCGAACTTCTCCCAGTCGGCCCATATCTTCTCAAGGGTCTCCGGGTTATGGCCGTTGCTCTTTCCGCCTTCGATGAACTTGGGCTTCAGATGGTCCAGTTTGTCCTTCAGTTTCTTTCCCATGGCCTTGCGTAGGGTGTCGCTCTCACCACGGGTGAAGTTCGCCAGCAGTCGGCTCAGGAGCATCACCTGCTCCTGGTAGACGGTGATGCCGTAGGTATCCTTGAGATACTTCTCCATGCAGGGGATGTCGTAGGTGATGACTTGGTAGGGATCTCCGTCCGTATTGCCGGCAGCCTGCAGTTCAAGACGTTTGGCATCCACACTCTTCTTGCGCTTGATGAAGTCCGGGATGTAATCCATAGGTCCGGGACGATAGAGGGCGTTCATCGCGATGAGGTCCTCAAAGGTGCTGGGATGCAGTTCGCGCAGATATTTCTGCATGCCGGGTGATTCAAACTGGAAGGTGCCGATAGTCTTGCCTTCGCAGTAGAGTTGGTAGGTCAAGGGGTCGTCGATGGGTATCGTATCCAGGTCCACATCGATGCCGAGGGACTCCTTGACATTGTTCACGGCCTCCTTGAGGATGCTCAGCGTCTTCAGTCCGAGGAAGTCCATCTTGATGAGTCCGGTATCCTCGATGACACTGCCTTCGTATTGTGTCACGATCAGTTTCTCCTCTGTCGTCTTGTCTTCAGCGGTGGACACGGGCACCCAGTCGGTGATATCGTCGCGGCAGATGATGGTACCGCATGCATGAACACCCGTGCCACGGATATTGCCCTCAAGCATGCGGGCATACTTGATGGTATCGCGGTAGACTTCATTGGGGCTGTTCTCGGCTTCCTGCAGTTCGGGGACACATTCCAGCACGTTCTTCAGGTTCATCTTGCGGGGTTTGCCTGAAGGGTCATCGGGCAGGCGGTCGGGTATAGCCTTGCACCAGGCATTGCTAACGTCGAGGGGGACCTTCTGCACGCGGGCAACATCCTTGATAGCCATCTTCGTGGCCATCGTGCCATAGGTGATGATGTGTGCGACCTTCTCGGCACCATACTTCTCGGTCACCCACTGCAGCACGCGTCCACGGCCGTCATCGTCGAAGTCCACATCGATATCGGGCAAGGAGATACGGTCGGGATTGAGGAATCGTTCGAACAGCAGGTCGTATTTGATGGGGTCCATCTTTGTGATTTCCAGACAGTAGGCTACAGCACTGCCGGCAGCGCTTCCACGTCCGGGTCCCACCCACACGCCGAGTTTCTCACGGGCAGCGCGGATGAAATCCTGCACGATGAGGAAGTAGCCGGGGAAGCCCATGGTCTTCATGATGTGGAGCTCAAACAGCAACTGCTCCTCTATCTCCTTCGTCATATTGGGATAGACCTTCTTGGCGCCGTCGAAGGTGAGTTTCTTCAGGTAATCGGCTTCAAGTTTTATGCGGTAAAGTTTATCGTAGCCTCCCAGTTTCTCTATCTTCTTCCTGGCCTCTTCTTCCGACAGGACCACGTTGCCCTTCTCGTCGCGGGTGAACTCGTTGAAGAGGTCCTCCTCGGTGAACCGCTGCCGGTATTCCTCCTCGGTGCCGAAGTCGGCAGGAATCTCAAAGTTGGGCATGATGGGCGGGTGGTCGATGCTGTACATCTCCACCTGTCTGCAGATTTCCACGGTGTTGGCGAGGGCCTCGGGCACATCGCCGAAGATGGCATTCATCTCCTCCGTGGTCTTGAACCACTCCTGCTTGGAATAGAGCATACGGTTGGGGTCGTCGAGGTCACGGCCGGTGTTGAGACATATCAGGCGGTCATGGGCCTCGGCATTCTCCTCGTCCACGAAGTGGCAGTCGTTGGTGCAGATCAGTTTCACGCCATACTTCTGGCTGTATTCCTTCAACTTCTCATTCACGTTCAACTGCAGGTGGTAAGCCTCGTGGTTAGCACGGGGCACGGTAGCCTTGTGCAGTTGGAGTTCCAGGTAGTAGTCGTCGCCGAACACCCTCTTATACCATTGGATGGCCTCCTCAGCCTCGTCATAGCGTCCGGCAGTGATTTTCTTCGGCACCTCGCCACCCAGACAGGCACTCGACACGATCAAGCCCTCGTGGTACTTCTCCAGTTCGTAGCGGTCGGTACGGGGATGTCCGTAGAAGCCCGCCGTCCAAGCCTTCGAAACGAGTTTCACCAGGTTATGATACCCCTTGTTGTTCTTCGCCAGCACCACCAGGTGGTAGTTGGCCGCATCGCCTGCCGACTTGTCCTTGTCGGTGAGACGACGGGGAGCCACATACATCTCGCATCCCACGATGGGGACGAAGGGGGGCAGTCCCTGCTCCTTGCGTTCGTTGTTCTTCTTGCCGACATAGATCAGGAATTCCTTGATGCCCATCATGTTGCCATGGTCGGTGACAGCCATGCCCGGCATGCCGTCGGCAATGGCTTTGTCCACGAGTTTGGGGATGGCGGCCTGACCGTCAAGAATGGAATACTGTGTATGTACGTGTAGATGAACGAAAGGTTCCATAGATGCTATCTTCAAATAGTTACGAACAGGTCATGCGGCGCTTGTGCCGATGATGTTGCAAATGTAGGCATTTCTTCCCATATTTCCGCCTTTTATGGCCTTTTTTATTTTTTTAACGGGAATGGTCGCATCAGCCGTTTTCGGCTTGTCGGGATGGGAGTCGCCCAACCATGCAGGAAGGAACGGAATATTTTTCCAGAAAGGACGAACATCGGGTCGGGATATGTGGTGGAATTCAACAAAAATGTCTATCTTTGCAGCGTGAAAGCAAAAAAACAGCTGCGCGTACTGTGTATGGTAGGATTGCTGCTGACAGGCAGTCCTGCCTCAGCCTATGCCGATTGGGAGATGGCATCTCCCCAGCCGGGCACGCCCAAACGGGAGTACCGTGCGGTGTGGCTTACAGCCATCGAGAACCTCGACTGGCCTACACATCCAGCCACCACGACACGTGGTGAGGAGCAGCAGAAGCAGGAACTGTGCCAGATTCTCGACACCCTGCAGGCCATCGGCATCAACACGGTGCTGCTGCAGACACGTCTGCGCGGCGACGTCATCTATCCCTCGCTCTTCGAACCTTTTGCCAGCGTGTTCACCGGCCGGACAGGCTCCCGCCCCAGTTACGACCCGCTGCGCTTCGCCATCGACGAATGTCACCGTCGCGGCATGCAGTGCCATGCCTGGATGGTAGCCCTGCAGGTGAAGGACAACAAGTATGTCGACCCGTCGTCAGCCCGCGAGGTCGACCATCTCTGCACCATGGTCCGCGAGGTGGTACGTGGCTATGATGTCGACGGCATCCACCTCGACTACATCCGTTATCCCGAGAAGACAAAGGGCAACGATCAGTGGCGTCGCAACAATGTGACGCACTGCATGGAGGCCGTCTACCGCACGGTCAAGGAAGAGAAGCCCTGGGTATGCGTGAGCGCTGCCACACTGGGCAAGTACAAAGACACGCAACGGGCATCGTCATCAGGATGGAATGCCTACAACACCGTGTTCCAGGAGGCGCAGGAATGGACGCGGAGAGGATGCGTGGACGCCTTGTTCCCCATGCTCTACTACCGAGACAGACATTACTTCCCCTTTGTTGCCGACTGGGCTGAGAATGCGCACGGACGGCATTTCGTAGCCGGCTTGGGCATCTACCAACTCGACCGTCGCCAGCAAGACTGGGAGTTGGAGGCGCTGCGCTGCCAGTTATCCTTCATGCGCAGTTTTGAAGGTGTGGAAGGTGCAGGTACCATGACCTGCGGCAATGACGCCCATGGCTACGCGCTGTTCCGCGCCGGATTCCTGATGTCCAATACCAAGGGTATCAAGGACGAGATACGATGGACCAATCACTACCCCGCCCTGGTGCCCGCCATACCGGACAACACGCGTCCGGCCCCGGCTCGTCCGACACGTCTCACGGGCAAGGCCTCGTCAACGAATATCGTGCTTCATTGGGGTGACGCCCCGTTGCCCGGACGGCGTTCCTCCACGCCGGAGACGGTTTTGCAGACCACTGGAAGCGAACTGCGCTACAACATCTATCGCAGTGTGGGAAGTCCGGTGAACACGGCTTGTGCCGACCATCTGCTGCTAACCTACCAGCAGGGGACGAGCGCGACGCTGCTTCGGGTCGTGTGCGGCGAAGATGTGCACTACGCCGTGACGGCCATCGACCGCTACGGCAACGAGAGCGAACCCATACGCTGGACCGATCCTGTGCGGACCGTTCCCCAGCACAGAAGCACTCGGAAATGATTCTTCCATCAAGTGACCAGCCGATCACTTGACCTCATCCTTGCTTGATTTCCCGATTTCCTCCGACGCAGGAGGTCAGAATGCCACTCCAATGCGGAATCCAGCCGTGAAGGCCAGACACCCTCCCGCAGGATACAGCATGAAACTGTGGTAATAGTTGATGGCGTTGCCGTTGCCTGTGGAAAGTCCCAGACCGGCATAGATGTCGAAGTCAAACCAGCCCTTCACCCACTGATAGCCACCTTCGGCCAGAAGTGCCGACTGCAGGGTGTGCCATTGGTCTGTGTCATGTTGCGGCCGGTAATCGAAGTCAGCCACCACGAGTTCGGGCTTCACATAGAATCCTCCCAGCCAACTGTCGTCGCTGTCCTGCGGGATGAGGTTCCACTTGTAGGCAGCCTTCACAAGGTAGCCGTGGCGGTATTCGGTATGGTTCATGATGTCTGTGCCCCAGCCGATGACGCCATAGGTGAGTTCGGCACTGTGCAGAGGACTGAAAGCACGCTCATAGGTAAAGCGTGCACTGCCGCTGCCCAGCGAGAGCAGCGTGAATTTGATATCGTTTTTCTTCTGAGCCATGACGATGCCGCTCATCGTCAACGCGAGCAGAAGCAATACTGTTTTCTTCAAGGGTTAGTAGGTTTGTCTTGTCAACGTAAAAAGGATGCTTACCGCAACGGGTTCTTGTCCGACTTGTACCACTCGATGAACTTGCCGATGCCTTCATGGAGGGAGATAGAGGGCTTGTAGCCCATCTCCTGTTCCAGTTTCGTGGTATCGGCATAGGTCTGGTACACATCACCGGGCTGCATGGGCAAGAACTCCTTCTGTGCCTCCACGCCCAGCGCTTGTTCGATCTCGCTGATGAAGTCCATCAACTTCACGGGATTCGAGCAGCCGATGTTGTACACACGCCAAGGTACGCCGTTGGCACATGTCTCGGCCACAGGCATGCGGTCGATGACTTGCATGGTACCGTTCACGATATCGTCGATGTAGGTGAAGTCGCGGCTCAGGTCGCCATGGTTGAACACCTTGATGGGTTCGCCGCCCGAAATAGCCTTGGCAAAGAGCATGGGGGCCATGTCGGGACGTCCCCAGGGACCATACACGGTGAAGAAGCGCAGTCCCGTGGTGGGCAGGCCGTAGAGTTTGCTGTACGAGTGGGCCATCCCTTCATTGGCCTTCTTCGTGGCGGCATAAAGGCTCACAGGCGTATCCACCATGTCATCCTCGCTGAAGGGAACCTTGCTGTTCATGCCATATACCGAACTGCTGGAGGCATACACGAGGTATTGCACACCATGATGACGGCAGCACTCGAGCACGTTCATGAAGCCCACAAGATTGCTGTCGAGGTAGGCATAGGGATTGGTGATGCTGTAGCGGACGCCGGCTTGCGCAGCCAGGTTCACGACCTTGTCGAACTGCTCCTCTTCGAACAGTCGGTTCATCATGTCACGGTTGGTGAGGTCTGTGCGGATGAAACGGTAGTTGGGAAACAGCGTGCTCTGCACCATCTCGTCATCGTAGAAATAGTCGGCAGGACGGGCGATGCCACATTCAGCCAGACGACCTATCTTGAGGCGCACGTCGTAATAGTCATTGATACAATCCAATCCCACCACCTCATCGCCACGGTTGGCAAGGGTGTAGGCCAGTCTGGAGCCAATGAATCCGGCAGCACCGGTAACCAGTATCTTCATTATTTTTACAAATTTTCTGCAAAGATAGCCCTTTTTCCAAAAACTATCATTACTTTTGTCCCAAATAAGTCAAACAATCAATCTTTACACGTATACTAATGAAGAAAATCATCCTTCTGGCCTGCATGGCCATCGCAGCCTCAGGCATCTCCGCCCAGGACGAGAAGAAAGCCCCCGAAGGCTTCCAGTTCACCACCGTCGACAGTATTGCCATCACCTCCGTCAAGGACCAGCACAGCAGCGGTACCTGCTGGAACTACTCCTCACTCGGTTATTTCGAGTCTGAGTTGCTGCGTACCGGCAAGGGCGAGTACGACCTGTGTGAATCGTTTGTCTGCTACAAGACCTACATGGACCGTGCCGACAAGGCTGTCCGTACACATGGTGATGTAAGTTTCAGCGAGGGCGGCTCGTTCTACGATGTTGTCTATTGCCTCAAGAACTACGGTATCGTTCCCCAGGACGCCATGCCCTTCCCCGGCAGCCTCTACGGTGATTCGCTGTTCAACTTCCGTCAACTCTGGAAGGTGGCCGACGCTGTCGTCAGCACCATCGCCGACGGTGACTGGAAGAGCATCAAGCCCGCTTGGAAGCAGGACCTCAGCAGCATCTTCGAGCACTACTTCGGCGAACTGCCCGAGACCTTCGAATACAAAGGCAAGAGTTATACCCCGCAGACCTTCGCCCAGTCACTCGGTTTGAACATGGACGACTATGTCAGCCTCACCTCCTTCAACCACGAGCCGTTCTACGAGAAGTTCGTCATTGAGGTTCAGGACAACTGGCGTTGGGGACAGAGTTATAACCTCCCGCTCGACGAGTTCATGGCTGTCTGCGACAATGCCATCAAGAATGGTTACACCTTCCTCTGGGGCAGCGACGTCAGCGAGGCTGGCTTCAGCCGTCAGGGTGTGATGACGGTTCCCGACGTGAAGGCTCCCGCCGCTCCCGGCACCGACCAGGCTCACTGGACGGGCCTCAGCGAGGCTCAGCGCCGCACCGAGATGGCTGGCAAGCCTGGCCCCGAACTCACCATCACCCAGGAACTCCGTCAGGAGGGCTATAACAACTGGGAGACCACCGACGACCATGGCATGGTCATCTTCGGTATCGCCAAGGACCAGACCGGCAAGGAGTACTACATGGTCAAGAACAGTTGGGGCGCAGCAGGCCAGTACAACGGCATCTACTACGCCAGCAAGGCTTTCGTGGCTTACAAGACCATCAACATCCTGGTGCACAAGGATGCCCTCCCCAAGGATATCCGCAAGAAACTCGGCATCAAGTAATCCTCCGGACATCTGCAACCATAAAGGGCAACCCTCATCGGGCTGCCCTTTTTTCTTTTCAGGGTGACGGCATCTGAAGCACCCTCCCCGCGCGGAGGCCGGTTACGGTGTCACCTCCCTCCACTCACCGGTGGTGTAGTTAATCTCGAACGCCTCGCGATATGTAAAGTCACACTTTCCGTTCTCAAAACGGACGGGAAACACGATGGTCTTCGAACGCGGCAAGTCGGGATCCATCCAGCGGTCACCCACATAGAGGTAGGTGGTCTCTTTCGTACCGCGTACGGTGAGGATCGAGGCTGCCTGTGTGCGGAAGGCCACACTGTCGCCGATGGCCTCGAGCGGCGTCCACCCTTCGGTGAGACGGTCGGTAGTCGAGAGTTTGCATTGGTTGGGTGCCCAGCCTGTGCAGGCCGACGACAGCATATAGTACTTGTCGTCCACACGCACGATGGCAGGAGCCTCACGCCCTTGGTTCTCGAACAGCACGGTGCACTCCTCGGCACGGGTGTAGTCGTCCGACAGACGGAAGAAGCCGATATGGCTGTTCTCCTCGATGGTGGAGACAAACCACGCCGTGCCGTCGTCATCGACGAACACATTGCAGTCGCGGCTCTTGATGCCCAGCGGACGTTCGCCCGACACCTGACGGTAGGGGCCCCGCAGGCTGTCGGCCACGAAACAGGCTGCCTCCGAAGCCCTGTAGCCGCGGCCCTCCCAGTGGCACCACACCACATACTGGCCCGTGGAGGGACAGTGCAGCAGTTTGGCGCGCTCGATGAACCGCGAGCGGCCCAGCTCGGGATTCGTGACGCCATTCTCGATGATCTTGCCCTCGAAGTGCCAGCGCACGAGGTCGGGCGAGGAGTAGAGGTTCACGTCGGGGTTCCACGATGTGCCTCGGTCTTCGCCGACCATGTACCACAGTCCTCCCTCGTGGAGGAAGCCTGCTGCATGGGCCTGCACCGTACGCCCTTCGTCATCCAGCCATACGTCGCCGTTGGTGATGCGCGTCCAGCCGGGATGATAGCGTTCACCCAGTTGCAGACGGTCGCCCGAGAAATCCACGCGGAACAGACACGGACGACGCAGCGTCCTTCCCTGGGCATCCTTGGCATGGCTGTGCACCGACATCATCCACTCGCCGTCGAGGGTCCTGAACAGCATGCTGTGGCCATAGTTCGGAGGAGTGATGGGCAGGGAGTCCTGCACCCAGGGGCCATCGAGCGTGCCGCTCTCGCTGTAGGCTACGCCCTGCGTATAGTCGCCGAAGCGCCAACTCGTCCAGAGCATGCCCAGACGTCCGGTACTCGTTCGGAAGAGCCAAGGACCGTCGGTCACCTTGTTCGGTCCTACCGTGCCGTCGGCATACTTCTCAAGGCTCCAGGGCGAGTCGAAGGCGCGGAACAGTATCTTGCTCTCGCCGATGGTACCGCTCAGGTCGTCCTTCAAGCGTATCTTCTCCACCGTTCCGTTGCCGTTCTGCAGCCATTCATGGCAGAACACCATATAGGGCTTTCCGTCGGTATCCACCCAGAAGGTCCCGTCAAGGGTAGGCTTGTTGGCGGGCAGGTAGGTCTTGTCGGCCATCGGACGGAAAGGACCGTCAGGCCGTTCACTCACCAGCACATGGCAGGCACGGCGTTCGATGGGTGTCCCGCCCACGGTGTCAATCATCACCGCTCGGTTGGTGAAGGTGGCAAAGTAATAGTACTTGTCCTTGTAGGGATGGATTTCGGCGGCCCAGATCATGGGATGCGGCCCCATCCAACTGTCGGGATCGGTGTCGGTCACACGATAAGGACCGTCCCAGTACGCCAGGTCGCGGCTCTTCCACATCATGCCGCCCGTACCGGTCATGTAGTACATCTGTGTGAGGCTGTCGGCGAGGATGCAGGGATCGCTCAGTTGGATGCTGTCGATAGGTACCTGCTGACGTACAGCAAAGCGTGGTTGCGCCTGCACGACAGCGAGCGGCAGCAGCAGGAGGATGAGCAGTCCGACAGGCCGACGGAAGCAAACAGGGATTGATGGGTTGTCCATAGTAGGATGTAGGATGATGTTATTCTTTATTTACAGCAATTATATACTATTGATGCTTAGTAAAATCCATTGCTGTTGGTGTCAAAGACAAATATATACCTTTTAAAAAAGCACCTGCCCCAAGGGGAGACAGGTGCTGTTGGGTAACCGACGCGGCGTTGAAGCGAGAGGCATCAACCGCGGAAGATGTAGAGGGCTGCGATGGCGAGGGCTGCGATGATCACCGTGCGTGACCAGGCGGGCATGCGTTCCCAGCCCGAGAAGGCAACGGTGATGCGGCGGTTCTCCACCAGGTCGACCTCCTGTGTCACGCACTGCTCGTAACGGGCGAGGTTCACGGCACGGACCGTATACTTGCCGGTAGGCAGTGTCAGACGGTAGTTCACGCCTGCACGGGCGAAGAAAGCATCCTTCTCGTTGATGTAGATCTTCGAATCTGCCTTGCACTCGATGAGCAGTTTGAAGGTCGTGACGGCATCGATGGGATTGTCGTCTTCAGCCTCCGCACCCACATGGTAGACGGCAATGGGCGTGTCCACCCACTCACCGTCGGCAGGCAGTGCCGTCGGGAATGCCTCGGCAGCCTCCTGGGCCTGCACGAAGGCGAGGTCGGCGGCATCGGCACGTGCCTCGTCGGACATCATCACACTGCTGCGTATCTTGCGCAGACCCAGCCGCCACAGCCAGAGGTCACCGACAAGGAACAGCACGAACACCACCGTGTACACCGAGTAGTCGTTCATCGTGTCCATCCAGAAGGCAAGCGTGTCGAACAGTCCGTGTGCAATCATCGGCAGCACGATACTCATCGCCAGGTACTTCGTACGCTCGTCGGGATTGAACTTGGCCAACGAGAAGTAGTAGCCCATGATCACGGCGAACAGGAAGTGTGCAGGCACGGAGAGCAGTGCGCGGCTCACAGCCACGCTCATGCCGCCGGGCACCACGTACATCACGTTCTCCAGACAGGCAAAGCCCATCGATACGAACACGGCATACACCAGGCCGTCGATATACTCATCGAACTGCGGAGACTTCCATATCAGAATGTACAGGAACACCCACTTGAAGAACTCCTCGGGGATGCCTGCTTCGAAGAAACTCACCTTGATGGACTGGAACAGGTTCTTGGGCAACTCGTTGCTGCCGAAGGGTGCCAGCACCAGCATCACCACGATGGCGCTGAGGACGCCGAAGCGGAAGGCCTTGAACAGCATGTCCGTTGGCTCGGGGGCTTTCTTGTCCTGGTAGTAGATGTACAGCAGCAGAAGTGCTACGGGTGCCAGAGCGGCAAGGATACTTATCAGCATATCTATTATTGTTTGGATAGTGAACGGCCGTGTGTACGGGACACACAGCCGTCGGGTATTACAGCATTAGGGGTTTACTTCACTTCCTCTGCAGGCTGGGCTGGAGCCTCTTGTTCGGTCTTCTTGGTGCCGAGATACTGCGGGAGGTTCATGCCGGCCAGGTCGAAGAGATCACCGAGGGGAGGTACGGACTTCATGAGACCGCTGACGAAGTTCGCCGTGGAGGTCTTGCCGTCCTCGCCGCCACCGCCGTTGTCCCATACGGTGACATGGTCGATGTTGATGCCCTTGACGGCTTCCACCTGCGTCTTAACCAGTTCGGGCAGTTTGTCGAGGAGGAGCAGCATGTAGGCTTTGTTGGCATCGCCGCCGGCAGCCTGCACCATCTTGTCATAACCCTGAGCCTGCTTGGTGAGGATTTCATACGAGCCCTTACCCTGTGCCTCCATCTTGGCGAAGAGGGCGTCGGCTTCACCCTTGGCTTTCACGCGGGCGCGCTCGGCCTCGGCCTCAGCCTCGATCACGATACGTTGCTTCTCCACCTCCTGCGGCACGATGACGTTGGCCTGCTGGGTGCTGCGCTCACGCTCGGCACGCGCCAACTCGGCCTCACGCTCAGCGGCATACGCCTCCTGAAGGGCATGGGCCTGCTGCACCTTCTCGGCTGCCACAGCCAGACGTAGGGCCTCGGCCTCCTTCTGACGACGCGAAGCGTTCGAGTTGGCAATCTCGATCTGGGCGGTGTTCTCACCCTGTACGGCCACGGCGTTGGCCTCACTCGTACGGATACGGGTATCACGCACGGCCTCGGCCTTACCAATCTCACCGTACTTGTCCTGCTCGGCCACGCTCACCTTGGCCTCGTTGATGGCCTTGGCGGCAGCCTCCTTGCCGAGAGCCTCGATGTAGCCGCTCTCGTCCTTGATATCGGTGACGTTGACGTTGATCAGACGCAGACCAATCTTCTTCAGTTCCACCTCCACGTTCGTCGAGATGGCCTCAAGGAACTTGTCACGGTCACTGTTGATCTCCTCGATGCTCATGGTGGCAATCACCAGACGCAACTGTCCGAAGAGGATATCGCGGGCCAGTTCCTGAATCTCATTCGCCGACAGGCCGAGCAGACGCTCGGCGGCGTTGTTCATCGAGTCGGATTCCGTGGAGATACCTACGGTGAACCGGCAGGGAACGTCCACGCGGATGTTCTGCTTCGAGAGGGCATTGGTAAGGTTGGCATCGATGGAGATGGGCGTCAGGCTCAGGTACTGGTAGTCCTGGATGACGGGCCATACGAACTTGCCACCGCCATGGATACACTTGGCACTGCCGCCTCCGGTCTTGCCATAGACGACGAGGATCTTGTCGGAAGGACATCTGCGGTACCTTCTGACGACGGCTGCAATCATCACGAATACGACGACGATGAGCAGAAGAATCAAATATACAGGAGTCATACGATAAGGGTTGATGTTTTGTTGTTTATGATTGTTTTCTTTGTTTTGTCGTTTGAACCAGGTTTTTCAATCCGTGCGCAGCGTCAGGGGAGAGCCGGTGCTGCGGGGCTTCCGGATTAGATCCTCTCCACCAGCACGGAGTCCGAACTGATGGCTGCCGTCACCTTTGCCTTGGCACCGGTGGGGATTTCTTCACCGGCCGTGAAGGCCTCCAGCTCGTGTACCGAACCTTTCACGCTAACCAGCACCTTGCCGGCCGACTTGCGTTCAGCGGGTATGCGCAGGTACACGTCGGCCACCATGCCGATGGTATCCTCGATGCGGAAGGTCTTGTCCACACCCAATTTCATTACCTGACGGATGATGACCACCCACACCAGCACGAACACCAGGCCCACGGCCACGGCGACCAGTTGCAGCACCATGTTGGAACCGATCAGTCCCTTGAAGGCGATGCCGCCCCAGCCGTAGCCGAGGAGGAAGTTCACGAGGTTCTTCAGGCTGAAGAAGCCCGACACGCCGTCAGCCTCCACGCCGTCGATGCCGCCCGTGTCCAGATCCGTGTCACTGTCGAGGCCGATGAAGGTCATGATTGTCTGAATGACAAACACGATGCTGGCAGCAATGGCCACGCACCAAAATACTTTCTGAGTCGTATCTAAGGCATTGAATGCATCCATCATAGCAGTAGCGTTTATTAAATGTAACCAATGTTTTCGCAAAGATATGTTCTTTTTGCAAATTATCCAAACAAACATCGTTATTTTTTGCAAAATCCGCGTTTCCCTTCCCCGCCGGCAGGTTCGCTTCGGCGGTTAACACTTCAATGTTAAAAATCTTAAATTATCAGCCTCGTTTCACCGATTTCTTTCTACCTTTGCTTGTTGGTTCGTAGCACTATGGAGAGAAAGACCAAGAACACCTCAATGATGAGCACGCTGCTCACCCTGCCCCTTTTCCAGGGGCTTACGCTCGAGCAGTTGGTACTTCTGTTGGAGAAGGCCGTGCCCGAGTTCATCTATCTCACCGACGAGCCCATACTGCTGCATGGCGAACGCCACAACCGCATCCTGCTCATTCTCAACGGGAATGTGTTGCGCCACTACACGCATCCGCAGGGAGGCTGTTCGCTGCGCGAGACAATGCACGAAGGCGACATCATCGAGCTCACCTCTCTTTTCGGCAAGTCCACGCAACTCAAGGCCGACTATGCCGCCCAGGGCGAGGTCACGCTGCTGGCCTTCGACAAGCGGTACCTGTTCACGGTCTTCAACCGTTTCGACATCATCCAGATGAATCTCCTCAACCTCTGCTGTGCCCGTTCCCAGACCTTGCAGGACAAACTCACCTCATCGGTAGGCGGCACGCTGGGCGAGCGTTTCTGTCATCTCGTCGACACCCTCTCCGACAGCCCCTCCGGTGCGAAGGAACTCACCGTTTCCCGTGTCCGCCTCGCCGAGTTGCTGGGCGTCAGCCGTCGGCCCATGTCGGCCGAGATCAGCACATGGGAGGAGGCTGGCCTTGTCAGCAGCAGTTACGCGCAGATCTTCATCCCCGACCTGCCCCATCTCCGTCAGGCTCTTCTCGTGCGATAGCCCGTCATGCGCGGCGGAGCACTCGCAGCAGCCAGAACACCAGCAGATAAACGATGCCCACCGAGAGGGCGAGCACGGCACCCGACTGGCTGCCGGCAGCATCGCTCGCGGCTCCCATCAGCATGGGGAATACGGCACCGCCGCAGATACCCATGATCAAGAGACCCGAGACCTCGTTCTTCTGCGCAGGCACAGCGGCCATGGCATGCGAGAAGATGATCGAGAAGGGATTGCCATTGCCCACGCCCATCAGTGCTATCGCTACATAGATCACCCATGTCGACTGTCCGAACAGCAGTCCGACGACCGATAGCGCCATCATCAGCACGCTCACGAGCAGGAATGTCCAGTCCTTCATGAACTTCATGATGAAACTGCCGCTGAAACTGCCCAGTGCCTTGGCGATGAAGTAGATCGTGGTCGATATGGCAGCCTCGTTGAGTGTCATGCCCACGCGCTCCATCAGTATCTTGGGCGCAGTGACGTTGGTACCCACATCAATGCCCACATGGCACACGATGGCCAGGAAGCAGAAGAGGATGAACGGTTTCCCGAGCAGGCGGAAGCACGAGGCGAACTGTTGTCCCAGCCGTGTTCCCTCGGCAGTGGCAGCGGCCACCGGCTCCTGGATACGGGTGCCGAAGAGCAGCAGCGTGGCCAGTATGCCCACCACCAGGTAGATGGGATAGAGGGCGCGCCACCCAAGGCCCAGGAAATCCGACGCAGCACCCCACGAAGCGATGATGGGAGCCAGAAACGAGGCGATGGACTTCACGAACTGACCGAAGGTCAGCGTGCTCGACGAGGCACCGCCCTGCATCACGCTGTCCACCAATGGGTTCAGCGATGTCTGCAGGATGGCATTGCCGATGCCCAACAGCGAGAACGATACCACCAACGCGGGGAAATTCAGCGTGAACACCGGCACCACCAGCGAGGCCAGCGACATCACCAGACTGAGCAGCACGGTGTTCTTCCTACCTATCTTGTTCATCAGCAGGCTGGTAGGAAGGCTGAAGATGAGGAACCAGAGGAACACGAGCGAAGGCAGCGTGTTGGCCATGGAATCCGACAGGTTGAGATCTGCCTTGACATAGTTGCTGGCGATGCCCACGAGGTCCACGAACCCCATGGCGAAGAAGCACAGCATAACGGGAATCAGTTTCTTGTTCTTGTTCATATTGATAATGTTGTAGAATGTTTGGTTGCTATTCTTGTCTCCCCGTTCCCCGACAGTCGGGGACGGCATCGGATGATCTTAGTAGTTGTCAACGCGTTCGGCACCCATCGCATGGCCAGTCCGCCACTCGTCGTCCGGTCTGGGCGAAGGCCTCGATGAAGTCCACCTCGTAGGTCCCCACATACAGGTCGATGCCCCACACAGTCTTGTCTGCCCACCGGAGCAACAGCGTCTGCGTGATGACTTTCCACCCGTCACCACCTTTCCCTCCGTGCGTGTAGCAGGAAACCCGTTATAGTTACTTTTTCTCATTGACTTTCAACAAAATACGCCGCTCTCACCGAACGAACGTCCACTTTTCACATTGATTATCTGCAAAGATAAGCAGAAATCAACACCCCACAAGCATTTCCCCCATTTTTTCATTTCCCCCCCAC